>PPYE01483521.1_pt1 | contig 13595 bp, 11 predicted proteins | sample 1559881 | NCBI WGS metagenome assembly PPYE01 (sample SAMN08240022, study PRJNA423297) | Human gut metagenome, whole genome shotgun sequencing project.
TGTCTGTATAGGGCAGCGGCTGGCGACGAACCTCAACACGGTACTCGGCCTTGAGGCGGCGCTCGAGTACCTCAAACTGCAGCACGCCGACCACGCCCACAATGACGCTCTCCATGCCGGCGCCCAGTTCGCGGAAGATCTGGATGGCGCCCTCCTGGGCAAGCTCCTCCATGCCCTTGACGAACTGCTTGCGCTTGAGCGTATCGACCTGCGTAATGCGAGCGAACATCTCGGGGGCAAACGTCGGGATCTGCGGGTACTGCACGTGGCGCTTGCCGGAGCACACGGTGTCGCCGATGCTAAAGATACCCGGGTCGAACAGGCCCACGATATCGCCCGCGTACGCCTCATCCACGATGGCGCGATCATCGGCCATCATCGACGTGCCCGTGGCAAGCTTGAGCTTGCGGTTGCCCTGCACGTGGAAGGCGTCCATACCGCGCTCGAACTTGCCCGAGCAAATGCGCACAAAGGCGATGCGGTCACGGTGGTTCTTGTCCATATTGGCCTGGATCTTAAACACAAAGCCGCTAAAGTCGTCGCGGCAGGGATCAACCGGCTCGCTGGTGAGCGTATCGGTATAGGCGCGCGGCGTCGGGGCCAGACGCAGGAACTCCTTGAGGAAGGGCTCCACGCCAAAGTTGGTGAGCGCCGAGCCAAAGAACGCCGGGCTCAGTTTGCCGCAGGCCACGGCATCCAAGTCGAGCTCGTCGCCGGCACCATCGAGCAGCTCGATGTCGTCCATCAGGTTCTTATGGTTTTCCTCGCCGATGAGCTCATCCATGGCGGGGTCGCCCAGCTCGGCCTCGACCTCGGCGACCTTTTTGGTGGCGTTGGCGTGGCCGTCGCCCTCAAAGGCGATAACGCGACGAGTCTGACGATCGAACACGCCGCGGAAGTTGCGGCCGCTGCCGATCGGCCAGTTCATGGGATACGTATTGATACCCAGGACGTTCTCGATCTCTTCCATGAGCTCAAACGGATCGCGAGCCTCGTGGTCGAGCTTGTTCACAAAGGTGAAGATGGGAATGTGACGCAGCGTGCAGACCTTAAAGAGCTTTTTGGTCTGGGCCTCGACGCCCTTGGCGCCGTCGATGACCATGACCGCGGCGTCGGCGGCCATAAGGGTACGGTAGGTATCCTCCGAGAAGTCCTGGTGGCCGGGGGTATCGAGGATGTTGACGCAGGCGCCGTTGTAGGTGAACTGCAGCACCGAGGAGGTAACGGAGATACCGCGCTCCTTCTCGATGTCCATCCAGTCCGAGACGGCATGCTTGGCCGAGCTCTTGCCCTTGACCGAGCCGGCGGTCTGGATGCTGCCGGTATAGAGCAGCAGCTTCTCGGTAAGCGTGGTCTTACCGGCGTCCGGGTGGCTGATGATCGCGAATGTGCGGCGCGACGAGATTTCATCCGACAGGCTTGCCATGCGGATCCTTTCTTGCGTTCTATATGCATTACGTCGATGTAACTGCCCTATTGTAGCCGTGAAACCTCGCCATAGGGCACCTATCAGGACAAATTCATCAGTTGGGGTCTGGGTAGCCGGCTTAATCCGTATTTGCCTCTTGCATAACTGTGCATAGTGTATATATACTGTGCTTACCGGTTATATACACGTGTAGCCCAACAGATAAGGAGCCGCTGTGGACATTATCCTATCCAATTCGAGCGACAAGCCCATCTACGAGCAGATATCCTCGCAGGTCAAAGCTCAAATCCTTTCGGGCACGCTCGCCGCGGGAGCCAAACTCCCCAGCATCCGCGCACTCGCGAGCGACCTGGGCGTGAGCGTCATCACCACCAAGCGCGCCTACGCCGATCTGGAGCAGCTCGGGTTTATCTGAACCGTGCAGGGCAAGGGCTGTTTTGTCGCCGAGGGCAACCAAGAGCTCTTGCGCGAAAACCAGCTCTGCCATATCGAAGAGCTGCTTACGCAGGCGGCAGAACAAGCCGAAGCCCTGGGCGTCACGCGCGACAAACTGCACGAGATGCTCGACCTGGTAGCCCCCGAAACCATGCAGTAGCCATCTGCAAGAAAGGCTATACCATGCAAAACTTGTTAGAACTCAAAGGTGTCTCACGCCGCGTGAGCGACCGTTTTTCGCTGCGTGATGTCACGCTCGCCGTGGAGCCCGGCCAGATTGTTGGCTTTGTGGGCGCTAACGGTGCCGGCAAGACAACGACCATTCGCGCCGCGCTCGGGCTTATCAAGCTCGATGCCGGCGAGGTACGCCTGTTTGGGCAGCGCTGTGGCGCCGACGCGCCCGATGAAACGCAGCGCCATCTACGCTCCCGCGTCGGTCTTGTCCTGGACACGTGCCCCTTCCCCTCCACGCTCAAGGTGGGCCAGGTCGAGTCGCTCGTAGGCCCGGCGTACCCCACGTAGGCCCGGCGTACCCCACGTGGGACCGCGAAACGTTCGCCGGATTCATCAACCGATTTGGCCTCGATCCCAAGACAAAGGTCAAGGACCTCTCCCGCGGCATGGGCATGAAACTGCAGCTTGCCTGTGCACTCAGCCACAATGCCAAGCTGCTCGTTTTGGACGAAGCCACCGCGGGCCTCGATCCCATGGCACGCGAGGAACTGCTTGATGAGCTGCTTGCCTTTGTCGCCGACGGCCAGCACAGCGTGCTGCTCTCGAGCCACATTACGTCCGACCTCGATCGCACCGCTGATCGCGTCATCTGCATCGATAATGGCGCGATTATTTTTGACCTGCCGCGCGAGGACATTACCGACCGCGCCGGCATCGCCCACTGTACCCAAGCACAGGCTGCCGAGCTTATGACTTGCGTCGAAGGCGCCCGTGCCGTCCACCACGCCTATAGCGTGGACGTGCTCGTGCCCAACCGTCGCGAAACGCTCGAGGCCTTTCCCGAGATTCCCTGCGACCGGGCAACCATTGATGACTATCTTCGCCTCATGCTGAAAGGGGCTTCGAAATGAAACGCGCCTTTATGTCCGAGCTCGCCATCGTTCGCACGCTCATCCCGAGCATCGCGGGCGTCGGCCTGTTCATCTTCGTTGTGCTAACCCTTGCCAACGCGCCGGATGGCGATTCCGGCATGAGCGCCGGCGCCTGCGCGGTCAGCGCCATGTCACCTATCATGGTCATGACCTCGCTGGCAGGTTTCGACAATCAAAACGGATGGGAGCGTTATCGGGCAACGCTGCCTCTCACGCGCAAAGACATTATTTGCGCACGCTACCTGTGCATCGTTGTCTTCTCGGCCATCATGGCCTGCGCCGCCGTGCTTTTGAACATCATCGCCCTTCCGTTCTTCAACAGCGCGGACGTGACCTCGACGGGACAGACCGTCTTTGAGATCGCAATAGCCTCGGCAGCCTCGATGCTCATCTCCCTCATGATGGTGTTTTTGGCACAGCCGGTATTCTTTCGTTTTGGACATATGGAGGCGCTGCGCCTATCCGTTGGCCTGTTTGCCCTGCTCTGGTGCCTTGCCATTGCCACGTTGAGCTCCTCCAACCCCATCAGCAACTGGCTCATGTCGATTGCCGGGGCGAATCCCGATCCTTCCGTTCTTGGCTTCCTGTGCGCAGGAATTGCCGCGCTGGCAACGGTCGTCCTTGGCGCTGTCAGCTGCGCCATCAGCACCAAGGTCTACCGGGCACGCAACCTATAGGCAAGCGCGGTATCATTGGACATGCGCCATAGATCTGGCGTGGTCTTTTTTGAGGAGGCGCTCAACCCGTGTCGTGGGTCGTCGCAGCATTTGTGTCGGCTTTCTTTGCCGGCGTCACATCTGTCCTGGCCAAATGCGGCATCAAGCAGACCGACTCCGATGTCGCGACGGCCATTCGCACCTGCGTGGTGCTCGTTTTCGCCTGGGCAATGGCGGGCATTTCTGGATCCATTGGAACCATCGGCAGCATCGAACCCAGATCTTGGCTCTTTCTCGTCCTCTCGGGACTCGCTACCGGCGCTTCGTGGATCTGTTACTTTAAGGCGCTGGGCATCGGAGACGTCAATAAGGTCGTACCGGTCGACAAGATGAGCACCGTACTCGCTGCACTGATTGCCATCGTGCTTTTTGGCGAGACGAGCAACCTTGCGGTTAAGCTCGTGGGAACCGCTGTCATCACCCTCGGCACGTTTTTAATGATCGAGAAGAAGCAGTCTGCCGGACCCGAGCAGCAGCAAGACCGGACCTGGCTCGCTTACGCCCTCGGCGCCGCCGTGTTCGCGGCGCTCACGTCCATCCTTGCCAAGGTTGGCATCGAAGGCGTCGAGTCAAACCTGGCCACGGCAATCCGCACCTGCGTGGTACTGGTTATGGCATGGGCGATCGTGGCAGCCAAGGGAAAACTGGATCAGGTCGCGCACGCTGACCGGCGCGAACTCGTATTTCTCGCAACATCGGGCATCGCGACCGGAGCATCGTGGCTGCTCTATTACTACGCCATCGCCACAGGCCAGGTGAGCGTCGTGGTGCAGATCGACAAACTATCGATTGTCGTATCAGTACTATTTGCGCGCCTGACATTCAACGAAAAACTCTCACGACGCAGCGTCATCGGTCTCGCCCTCATCGTACTGGGCACCGCCGCGCTCGCAGTTTGGAAGTAGCGCGGCCAGCAGCCGCTACAACCTCACACCTGGCTTGGGATGCCTGTACTGACCGTGGGATGCCGTGCGCTTACCGTGCGAGATGGCAAATTTGGGACAACAGTGCAGGCAACGAAGGCAGGCTGCGCACTCCGGCTTTGTCCAGACGGGAAGGCCGTCGCGCATCTCAATCGCCGCCATGGGGCAGCGCTTGGCACACAGGCCGCAGCCGATGCAGCGATCGGCATCGACGGCAAACTTGCTCGTCTGTTGCATGCGCGGCAGCCCAATTGCGTGATACGCGCACGATGCAAACAGAGGCACGCGATGGCGCATCATGTTGCCCGTGCGGCGTGCCCGCACCGCCTCGATCACGGCATCAATCTGCGCCTCGGCAGCTCTATTGATACCCTCAACCTTTTGAGGGTCAGACAGGTCGAAAACAGGCGTCCAGGTATCGGGCATCTTGACGCTCATCGCCGCATCTAACTCGAGCCCACGCTCGTGTAGCAGATCGCGGGCGAACTTGGCCGATTGCCCGGTCGTCGAACCATATGTCGAGACATAGAACGTATAGGGGCGCTCGCCGCCCTTTGTGCCGGCAGCAACCGATAGGTCGACAGTCTTCAAAAACTCGATCATTGGCGTCGGCAAGCCCCAGGCGTATACCGGGGCGACAAACCCCAGCCGACAGGGGCCTTCCATCACAGCAAGGTGAAGGATCTCGGCATCAAAGCGCTCAATCGACATAACTTTGTCGCTTGTCGCCGCTGCAATGCGACGCGCCACATGCTCGCTGTTCCCTGTCGCGCTAAAGTACAGGATCATCTCGTACCCCTGGAATTGACTCGTGAAAAACCGCGCTACTTGCGCAGCGGCTTGGGCAGTGGAATGCCGGCGGCGATAACGGCGGCGATGATCATGCAGACGATACCCTTGAGTGGGAAGCACATGAGCAGCAGGCCCACGACCATGACCGGCTGACGCATGACCGCACCCATCGTCGATGCCGTGCAGACGGCGACGCAAAAGACCGGATCCGCGCCGGTGAGGATGGCAAGGCCATAGCCCAAGCTTACGCCTGAGAAGATAACCGGGAAGAAGTGGCCGCCGCGCCAACCAAGGTTGATGAGGGCGGGCGTCAGCATGGCCTTAACAAGACCGGTCGCGATAAGCACGCCAGCGGGAATGGTCAGGTAGGTTTCCATGAGCACGTCGGCCTGAGTCTCGCCGGCAAACATGGTGTACGGCAGGACCGTCCCGCAGATGGCGAGCGCCAGACCGGCCAGCATGGCTTTGACGACAGGACGCTCCCCTATTGCATGAGACAGCGCCTCGCTTGCGTGCTCGGAGACAAAGTACAGCCAGCCGCAAACGGTGCCGACCAACGCCAGCGGAATGAGCCAGGCAAGTTCCAGGTTGCCCACCTCGGCGGACTCGAACCTGGGCATGCCCATGCCGCCGCCCACAAGCTGGCCAAGCAGCAGGTAGGTGCCCAGACCGCCGGCAATCGCGATGCCATAGACCACGGTCTTTTGCACCTTGGGTAGCTTGATGGTGATCTCGCCGGACGTGGACTCATCGTCGGCGTCTTCGCCCTGGCCGTCGGCGCTACCGGCAAGCGGTGCTACAAAGCCAAAGACGGGCGCGGTAAAGAGCGCCGTCAGGGCAGCCTGGCTGCCCAGCAGCGTGAGCTCCCTAAACTCGGCGCCAAAGCAACGCATACGGTCGCCGACCCAGCTGCACAGACCCGCGATAACACCGGTCAGACCGGCCTCCGGTCCAATGCTGCCGCCAAACAGCAGCGGCAGCAACGCCGCGAGCGAAAGCTTGCCCAGGTTGTCGTACGGGTAGCGCCCGTCTTGCTTAACCTTAGCCATCACCTGGTTGAGGTCATCGGTCTTGGCGCCTGTCATCTTTTCGTACAGACCGATTAATAGGCCGCCCAGCAGGCAGACAAAAAACGGGTACGGCAAAAAGCCAAACGGGCCGCTGGCGAGCTCGGGCGAAGCGACGCCCAGCGCGTGCGGAATCTCGGTCCACAGATAGTCGATACCGTGCTCCATCGCAAAAAAGAACAGCCAGACCGCGGCACCTGCGAACGCACCGGTCACAGCAACGCTAACTAAAAACAGCGCGCGGTTTGTGGGTTTGGCAAGGTTATCCATCGGGTCCTCCCGCGGTCAAAGTCGACATAGTTATGTTTTATTGTAGAGCGAGCGTTGCCCGAACGAGCCAACCGTCTGCGCCGCAAACGGCACCATTGGGAGCCATAGCGGGACAGGCTTAAGACTCATCCGTTGATAATCGAGACAATCTCGCGCAAATCGTCGGCAAAGTAGATGCCGTGCTGGCGCCTCGGGCTCGAAAGCCCTTTATCAATCATGTGCCCGAGCAGCGCCTTGAGGTCGTTGTAGTAACCGTCCAGGTTATACAGGATGCACGGAGCACTCAGGTGCCCCAACGACACCGCGGACATGACCTCGGCAATCTCCTCGAGCGTGCCCGTCCCACCGGGAAAGGCGATGAACGCATCGCCGAGCTCAATCATCTTGGCTTTGCGCTCGGCCATATCACTCGTCACGATGAGGTCGTCGATACCGTCATGTTGAAACTCGGCCTCGATAAAAAAGCTCGGCTCAACACCCGTCACGTGTCCGCCAGCATCGAGCACGCTATCGGCGAGCGCACCCATCAGGCCCGATTTGGACCCGCCGTATACCAACGCGTGTCCGTTGGCGCCAATCCAGTTGCCCAGCTCCTGTACCGCAGACAGAAATGCTGGGTCGTTACCGACACTGGCACCCAGATACACGGTGATATTCATATTCAGTCCCCCTCATCGTGACGCACGGCGCCCGTTCTAGCGCTGGCGTCGACGATACTCGCGCACGCGACGCGAAAGATCGGCAAGCTCGTCGCGATCGAGCTCTTCCAAATGCTCCAGATCATCCATAAAGCGCGCCATGGTGTCCTTTTGACGCATCTTGATGAGCGTATTGCAGTAGTTCACCGCCACGCCCGTGAGCATGGCGATGTAGAAGATGCTAATAACGCTCAAGACGACGGTAATGGCGCGGGCAACCGGCGCTTCGGCCGGAATGTCGCCAAAGCCGATGGTCGAGACCGTCTCAAAGCTAAACCACAGGCCATCGCCAAACGTGAGGGTCGTGGGCTCGGACAGCCAGACAGCCGTCGAGCACAGCAGGTAAAAGATAAAAAACAGACCCGTGATGCGCGCAAAGCCAGCCTGTCGCAGCACATCGGCAAGCGTCCTCAACTTGTTCATCGCGACCCCTTTTCCCAGACGCCCAATCACGTTCGCCCGGTATTGTCCCACAACCGGCAGCTAGGGACGTTCCTTTTGCGCCGGCAGAAAGGGACTGTCCCCAGCTGCCGGGCGGGAGCGTTTAGCGGTACAGCTGCCAACTGGGCAGGCTGAGCTGGTATCCTTATGCGGAAATGTCTCGATTCGTTAGGATTGCATGTGAGAGCTGCCACTGCCCTTCGTTCAGTTATATGTCGCGCCCTGACCATTGTGCTTGCCGCGCTTGCCGTGCTGAGTTCAATCGCGCCTGTTCAGGCTTTTGCCGATGACTCTAGTCAGCCAGTCAAGACGGTCCGCGTCGGCTGGCTCGTCAACAACGAGGGCTTCCAGGACGGCACCCCCGGCGAGCGTCTCTCTGGATGGGGTTACGAGTACCTCCAGACCCTGTCGTACTACACGCCCGGCTGGCGGTACGAATACGTCTCCGGCACCTTCACCGAGCTTTTGGACATGCTCGAGGCGGGCGAGATCGACCTCATGCCCAACATCTCCTACTCCGAGGAACGTGCCCAAAAGCTGCTCTTTTCCTCGAACCCCGAGGGCACCGAGCGCTACTTCATCTACGCCAAGCCCGATCGCGACGATCTGGCCAAGGGTGACCCCCAAGCGCTCCAAGGCCTTACCATCGGCTGCAACCCCGGCGTTATGCAAACCTTCGTTGGCCAACAGTGGCTCGCCAACGAAGGCATTACCTGCACCTATAAAGAAATCAACACTGGCGGTGCCCTCTTTGACGCGCTCGCAAACAACGAGGTCGATGCCATCATCATGAACGACACGACCTCGTCGCCCAGCGCCTCCCCCATGTTCTACATTGGTTCGAGCGGCTACTATTTTGCCGTCCCCAAAAGCCGCCCCGACCTGATGGACGACATCAATGCCGCCATGTCGGCAATCGCCCGCGTCAACCCACGCTATATCGACGAAGTCAAATCTAACTACTCGGCCCAAAACAGCGGTTCATCATCGCTCAACGGCCCCGAACGTTCCTGGCTCAAAACAAATGACAACACCATCGCGCTCGGCTACATTACGGGCAGACTCCCCTACTGCAACGAAGACGAAAGCGGCGAAATGGAAGGCTCGCTCGCATCGCTTGCGACGACGTTGCACGATAAATTTGGCATTACGGTCAAAACCGTCGCCTTTGATAGCTACAAGATGATGTCAAAGGCCCTGTCAAAGGGAAGCATAGACGTTGCGCTGCCGGTATACCGAGATTTCTGGTTTGCCGAGCAATCAGGCGTTGTGCAGTCGGTATCGTTGGGGACCATATCCCTCACCGCCATCCACAGCGGAAGCAACCTGAACAAAGATCTTCAGAACATCGCCTGTACCAAATCATCGTTTATCAACCGAAACGTACTTGAAAGTCTGTTCCCCACAGCGACCGTGACCGAATACCGATCCGACGATGAAGCGTTCGACGCCCTCAGGAGGGGAACGGCGCGCTGCGTCGTCGCTCCCAGTTCACGCGTAAAAACCCTCGGCGATCGTTATGATCTCGAGGACTGCGAGACGGTCGAGCTCCCTGACACCTGCGAGCTCTCGTGCTGGATTTCGCGCGGAAAGCCCGAGCTGCTGGGAATCATCAACAAGGGCATCATCAATGCCGGAGAATCGCTCTCCGCAAGCAATTACTCCTCTACGTCGTACACGGCCCAGGAATCCAACACGCTTCAATTCCTTTATCGCAACCGCACCGCCGTTGCCTCCACCCTCATCGGTATGTTGTCGGTCGGCATCGTCCTGCTCATCTGGGCGCTCGTGCGCGCTCGAACCGAGCGCGAAAAAGCCGACGCCGCCAACGCCGCTAAGACGGCATTCCTCACGCGCATGAGCCACGACATCCGTACGCCGCTCAACGGCATCCTGGGCCTTATCGATATCGAGGAATTGAAGGAAGGCGATATCCAGGTCGCCCGCGAAAGCCGCGCCAAGGCTCGTGTTGCCGCCAATCACCTGCTCTCGCTGATTAACGACATCCTCGAGATGGGCAAAATCGAAGACCGCAAGATAACACTGGAACATGCGCCTTTTAACCTCAAAGAGCTCTGTGACAATACGCTGGTTCTGTGCAAGCTCCGCGCGTCCAGTAACGGCATCACCATGCAGGACAATAGTCTGCCATACACCACGGGGCCATACATGGTCGGCAGTCCCACCCATATCCGACAGATCATGATCAACCTGTTAGACAACAGCATTAAGTACAACAAGCACGGCGGCTCCGTCACCTTTAGCTCAAAGACCAAGCCACTCGATAACGGGCGCGCGCTCTTTTGCTTTAGCGTTTCGGATACCGGCATTGGCATGACTCCCAAATTCTTAAAACATATCTATGAGCCGTTTGCCCAAGAAGGTAACGATGCGCGTAGCAAGTTCCAAGGAACCGGCATGGGCATGCCAATCGCCAAGTCGCTTATTGAACTAATGGGCGGCACCATCGAAGTCACCAGCGAGCTCCATGCGGGCACCTCGTTCTACGTGGAGATCCCGCTCGATATCGACAAGAACCCCCAGGCGCGGGCGAATACGGTCGAGGGGGCGCTCGACTGCTCGCTCGCCGACATGAACGTACTGCTCGCCGAAGACAACGAATTGAATGCCGAGATTGCCCAGGCGCTGCTAGAATCCGAGGGCATCGTGGTCACCCGCGCCGCCAACGGCAACGAAGTCGTCGATCTGTACTTGTCGCATCCCGCCGGCAGCTTCGATGCGATCCTGATGGACATTATGATGCCGGACATGGACGGCTATGAGGCAACCCGCACGATTCGCCTGAGCGAGAAGGTCGATGCAGCCGATATCCCCATCATCGCGCTCACCGCCAACGCCTTTGCCGAGGACGCCAAGGCGGCACATGACGCCGGCATGAACGCCCATCTGTCCAAACCGCTCGACTTTAACAAGCTCAAAAACATACTCGCCCGCATCAAGAAAAACGGATCCATTTCGCTATAGTTTGTGCTCAACCACCACGCACGACCAGAAAGGAAGCCAACGATGTTTAGGCCCTTACGTCGAAAGAAACGCGCCATCACTGACGAGGAAGCGCGCGAACTGCTCGCTACCTGCAAGCGCGGCGTCTTTGCCGTCAACGGCGACGATGGCTACCCATACGCCATTCCCGTCAACTACTTCTTTGACGCCGAGCACGACAAGATCTATTTCCATGGCGCCAAAGCCGGCCACAAGGTCGACGCACTCAAGCGCGATGACAAGGTCTGCTTTACCGTATACGGCAACGAGTGGTACCAGGACGGTGACTGGGCTCCCTACGTTATGAGCACCGTCGTCTTTGGCCGTTGTCGCCTGGCGAATGACACCCCCGCGTTTATCGAGGACAAAGTCCGCCAGCTCGCCCTTAAGTACTACCCTTCTGCCGAAGAAGTCGAAGAGGAAATCGCCAAGGACATCAAGGGCGTCCAGCTCTACGAGATTTCGATTGAGCATCTTTGCGGCAAGCAGATTCAAGAAAAGTAAGCCCCTCAGCAGGCCTCATCAATAACAATATGGCCCAGTTCCAACCCACCTTGGAACCGGGCCATATGCTTGTGAAGCGTCGGCGGCGATGTGCGCTAGCGCCTCGACGAGCTCTTGCGAGCTCACAGGTTTGCTCAGGTGCGCGTTCATGCCCGCCTCACGCGAAAGCCTACGGTCGTCGGCAAAGGCGTTGGCACTCACGGCGATAATCGGCGTGGTCGCGGCATCCTCGCGATCGAGTGCTCGAATCCGACGCGTGGCCTCAAGGCCATCGATGCCAGGCATCATGATGTCCATCAACACCGCGTCGTACTCGTACGGCGCGCTCGCGGCAAACATCTCGACGGCAGACTCACCATCCTTAGCATGCGTCACGATGGCACCGGCACGGCTGAGCGTAAACTGCGCGATCTCGGCATTCAGATCGTTATCCTCTACGAGCAAAACGCGCAAGCCCTGGAGCGCATCGCCGTCTCCCGCATCCGCGGGAACTGCCTGAGGAATCTCGGAGCGGTCGCACTTCTCGAACGGCAGGCGAATGGTAAACGTCGTCCCCTGCCCCAAGACACTCGTAAAGCTCATGGTTCCGCCCATAAGCTCGACCAACTGTTTTGCGATAGGCGCGCCCAGGCCAGTTCCCGATGAAGCGCCTTCCACCTGTTGCTCCTCGCGGCAAAACGGCTCGTAGAGGCGCTGTTGGAACTCCTCGCTCATGCCAATACCGTTGTCGGCGATCGTGTATTCATAGACGGGGACGCCATCCGCTGGCTCCACCTCGCGGCACACCAGGCGAACATAGCCGCCCTGGCGGTTGTACTTGACGGCATTGCCGGCAATATTGACCAATAAGCGCTTGAGATGCGTCACGCTCACCCGTGCATAGGGATGATTAAGCGTCTGCTGGTCGCAGATAATTGTCACCAGACGCTCCTCGGCCTGGCGCTCCAGAATATCGCACACTTCGCGGGTGAGGGTCACCAAGTTTGTGGGAACAAGTTCCAGATTGACCAGGCCGCTCTCCAGGCGACTCATATCGAGCGCCTCGTTGGCAAGGTCGAGCAGCAGTCCCGATGCCGTCCAGATTTTTGAGCGGCACTCGGTCTGCTTTTGCAGATCGTCCGCATTGGCATCGCCGACCTCGACCATGCCGCGAATGCCGTTGATGGGCGTGCGCAGATCGTGGCTCATGCGACGTAGAAACTCCGTCTTTGCCGAGTTGGCAGACGAGGCCTCACGCGCTGCCTTAGCCAGCCTGTCACCATAGTCGCGCTCCTGCTGCAGCAAGTCCGTCAAACGTCGACGATCAGCGCGGCGGCGCGCCATCACAACAACGGCTATAACACCGCCGCAGAGCACCAGCACGCCGGCGGCAACAGCCGCGGCGACCTCAAAGTAGCGCTGCGCCGAGGCATAGGTGTACACATAGAATTTGTGCGCTTTTCCAAATGTGCCCAAATACCACTCGCCGTCGGCGTTAACCAATCTGACCTTACCAGCCAGGCATCGATCCTTAATACCGTCGACAATAAAGACATCCGTCGCAGGCAGATCGAACACGCCCAATACGGTGGGTTCAACGGCATTGGTCGCAACGACCTTGCCGTCGCTTTCGATCACGATATTGCCGCTATCGATGGTTTCATAGCCATCAAGCAAGCTCTGCAGTTTGAGTGTATTGCTTGCAACCGCTTTCGCGCTCTGATGCCTTACTGCGACAACGATGCCCTCGTCATCCCGCCGGGTTACGCAGCCAATGTCTGCGACCGAATCATCCGCAAGCGTGATGCGGGCGGTATAGGACTTAAGCGGATGGGCTGCCACCTCCAGCACGGGTGCTTCCTTGAGATACGTAGCGAGCGACTCGTAGCCCACGCCATCCGTCGAGGACTCGGACACCAAATTGCCCGATGCGTCCGTCACGATCAGTGCGCTCACGTTGAACTGGTCGGCATATTGCTCCAGCATGGCGTTATCCACCGAACCGTCGCGCTCCATATCGCGGGCAGCCTCTCCGGCGATTTCCATAACGCGTATCAGGTTTTTGGTCGTATAGGCGCTGTTGAATGCATCGTAGGAAAGGCTCTGCGTCGCCACGTAATCGACAACGTCGGCAAAGCGCTGCTCGGCTTGGGCCGTCGTGTAGCCGTAGCTCATCATACCGGCAACAACCGAGAGCGCTATCCCCAGCAGAGCGACAAGGAGCCATGCCCC
>PPYE01740690.1_pt1 | contig 13591 bp, 14 predicted proteins | sample 1559881 | NCBI WGS metagenome assembly PPYE01 (sample SAMN08240022, study PRJNA423297) | Human gut metagenome, whole genome shotgun sequencing project.
TCCCGGACGCAGCTTCGTATATGGGCTTGCAAAATCTGCTGATTGGCGCTTTTTAATAACGCCTGCGTAGCAAGAAGCTGATTGGAAATATCCACGCAATAGCGATTTTCCTCAACCATTTGCAGGATACCGTCTAACTGTCCTCTGGCGATTTTTAGCTTGTGAACAATATCGCCTTTCTTGGCCTTCATAAACGGCCCGTTACTGGATACTGACGAGCTGATAGCCAGCGTCCTCGATAGCAGCTTTCAGCACAGCATCCGGCACATCCTGGTCAAGCTGCACCTGGGCCGACTTACTCTCCAGGGAAACATCCACATCCTTGATGCCCTGGATGTCCCGCAGCGCCTTATCAACGTGTTTTACACACATTCCGCAAACCATTCCCTCGATGTTCAATACTTTTTCCATGTGAATTGCTCCTTTTCGTTCTTGTTTAATCGTTGTTTGTTCATACATAGGGACTGAATCCCGTTCTGTATTGGCCTGATGCTTCGCCTTGAACCACCGCAGACGCAGGGCATTGGACACCACGAATACCGAACTGAAACTCATAGCAAAAGCGCCGATCATGGGGTTCAGCTTCCATGCAAAGGGAAGATAGAATACGCCTGCCGCCACCGGAATACCGATGATGTTGTAGATAAACGCCCAGAACAGATTTTGCTTGATGTTGCGGATAACCGCCTTACTAAGCTGGATTGCCGTGGACACATCCAGCAGATCGCTTTTCATCAAAACAATGTCCGCTGACTCAATCGCCACATCCGTTCCGGCCCCGATAGCGATACCAACATCCGCTCTGGCAAGGGCCGGAGCATCGTTGATACCGTCACCGACCATCGCCACCTTCTTACCGACGCTCTGCAAACGGTTTCCGATCTGACCCACAAGGCCCTGACCGGGAATCTGCTTGAAATCATCCACCGGGAGGAAGGAAAGTTGTGCTTTTTCGGCCTCTGCCACAATCGCGTCCGCCAGCGGATGCTCGGACAGCTTTTCCAGCGAAGCAGCGATTTGCAGCATCTCCTTTTGTGGAACACCCTCTTTGCAGAGCATATTTGTCACCACGGGCGTACCCTGGGTAATCGTGCCGGTCTTATCCAGCACAACCGTATCAATGTTATGGGCCGTTTCCAGGGCCTCCGCCGATTTAATCAGGATACCGTTGCTTGCGCCCTTGCCGGTTCCGACCATAATGGCCGTAGGCGTTGCAAGGCCCAGCGCACAGGGACAGGAAATGACCAGGACAGAAATGCCGATAGATAGGGCAAATTCAAAGCCATATCCCAACAGCAGCCAGACAATGACTGCAATCAGCGCGATGCTGATAACCACCGGAACAAACACGCCGCTGACCTTATCAGCCAGTTTCGCAATAGGGGCCTTGGAGCTGGTCGCTTCATCCACCAGCCGGACAGGGTTTCGCCCAACTGCACTTCTTCCACAGACACCTGAAGCTCTTTTCCATCCCGCTCCACGGTAGCTGTTTTGGGAGCCAGATTCATCAGCTTTGTAATTGCATCCGAAGTCTTACCCTTTGCGCGGGCCTCCAGGGTTTTGCCCAAGGTGATAAGGGTCAGAATCATGCCTGCGGATTCAAAATACAAATCCATCATAAAGCTGTGAACCGTAGCCATATCCCCATGACCGAATCCGATGCCGATTTTGTAAATGGCGTAAATGCCATAAACGATTGCGGCGCTGGAGCCTATCGCAATCAGCGAATCCATGTTAGGCGAGCCGTGGAACAGGGTCTTGAAGCCCATCCGGTAATATTTGAAGTTGATGAACACCACCGGGATCAGCAGCAGGAATTGGGTAAATGCAAAGCTGATTGCATTTTCCATCCCCAGCAAGGAGCTGGGGAGCGGCCACCCCATCATGTGACCCATAGAAATATAAAACAGTGGGATCGTAAAAAGGGCAGAAAGCAGCAGCCGCTGTTTCATCTGCTTGTATTCTACCTGTGCCGTACTGACCTCCGGTTTTGCTGCCGGTGTGGTCGTGCGGCTCTTGTTTTGTGCGGAGGCTTTGGGAATCGCGCCATAACCGGCCTTTTCAACGGCCTGGACGATTCCCGCCGTATCCAAAACGGATTCATCATAAGAAGCAACCATGCTGTTTTTTAACAGGTTGACGGACACTTCTTTGATGCCAGGTAGCTTTGCCACGCTCTTTTCCACTCTGGTAGAGCAGGCCGAGCAAGTCATACCCGTAATGTCAAATTGCTCTTTTTGCAAAATCACCCCTTCTTTCTTATAAAGATTTGTGCGAGTACCCCTCCCCCGTAGGGAACTAAATACCGTTATGAAAAGGGGCGTTTGGCATCTTGGGGGAAAGATGCTAAAGCCCCGAACATAAAGTTTACGCACAAGGTCTTTGACCGTTTTTCATTATACTTATACTGCTTCTCCTTTGTCTGCTCCAAAGTGGAGCTTTTTTTATCCAAAGAGAAATGAGGTTTTTTGCTGGAAATCCAATCGGCAGGTTCTCCAATCCAAAGGGCAGAACCGCTCCCAAATCCATTGACTTTGAGGGTTTTCGTGAATATACTGGCAGCATGAACGATTAAACAATCTTTTAATTGTTCAGCCATATCAAGCCAACCAAATACCAAAATGAAAGGGGGCTTTCTCAATGAAAAAGACCATTAAACTGCTTGACCTGGACTGCGGCCATTGTGCTGACAAAATCCAGAACGCCGTGAAGAAGATTGATGGTGTGACCAGCGTATCCGTCAACTTCCTGGGTCAGAAGATGGTTCTGGAAGCGCCGGACGATCAGTTTGACGCTGTTCTGGCCGAAGCAAAGACGCTGATTAAGCAGATCGAGCCGGATGTGACTGTTAAGGCGTAATGAAAAGCTGGACACCGGCTGCCACAAGGTAGCCGGTGTTTTTCATCAATAGACAGAAAAAGCGTGACACGCTTTATGCTGCAACGAAAGGAGAATACACTATGACACGAAAACAAAGGCACTTGCTCACACGCATTATCGTGGCGGCGGTGCTGTTTCTTGCAGGCAGCTTGCTCCATCTCCCTGAATTGGCGGAGATGGCGGTCTTTCTCGTCTGCTATGTGGTTGTCGGCTGGGATATTGTCTGGAAGGCAATCACGAACATCCTGCATGGACAGGTGTTTGACGAAAATTTCCTGATGACGATTGCCACCATCGGCGCACTCATTTTGGGCGAACATTCCGAGGGTGTCGCCGTTATGCTGTTTTACCAGGTGGGCGAATGGTTCCAGTCCTATGCGGTGTCCAAGTCCAGAAAATCTATCGCAAGCCTGATGGACATTCGCCCGGACTATGCTAACATCGAAAGGGACGGAAAACTGGTTCAGGTTGACCCGGACGAGGTTCAGATTGGAGAAACCATTGTTGTGAAACCGGGAGAGCGCATCCCGCTGGACGGTACGATTCTCAAAGGCTTCTCCACCCTGGACACTTCGGCCCTGACCGGAGAATCCATGCCCCGCGAGGTGGAGCCGGGAATGGAGGTCATCAGCGGCTGTATCAACCAGACCGGCATCCTGAACATTCAGACCACAAAAGAATTTGGGGAATCCACCGTAGCCAAAATCCTTGACCTTGTGGAAAACGCAAGCGATAAGAAGGGCCGTATTGAGAATTTCATCACACGCTTTGCCAGGTATTATACCCCGGTAGTGGTATTTGCTGCTCTGGCGCTGGCAATCCTGCCGCCGCTGATTACCCAGCAGACATTCAGCACCTGGATTTACCGGGCCTTGACCTTCCTGGTGATTTCCTGCCCCTGTGCGCTGGTCATCTCCATTCCGCTTAGTTTCTTCGGAGGCATCGGCGGCGCGTCCAAGATCGGCGTTCTGGTAAAGGGCAGCAACTATCTGGAGGCCCTGGCAAATACCGAGGTCGTGGTCTTTGATAAGACCGGCACACTGACAAAAGGCTCCTTTGCGGTCAGCGAGATCCACCCTGTCGGCATGAAGGAAGCGCAGCTTTTGGAGCTGGCCGCATACGCTGAGGACTACTCCAACCACCCGATTTCTCTTTCTATTAAAAACGCCTATGGACAGAAAATCGACAACAGCCGAGTTTCCGATGTCCAGGAAATTGCCGGTCACGGCGTGCAGGCCGTGATTGACGGGAAAACGATTCTGGCCGGAAACACCAAGCTGATGGAGAAAGCGCATATTAAGTACACGCCATCCTCAGCTGTCGGCACCGTGGTCTATCTGGCCTGTGACGGGAAATACGCTGGATGTATCATCATTGAGGACGAGATCAAGGCCGATGCTCCAGCCGCAATCAAGCTGCTGAAATCTGCCGGTATCCGCAAAACGGTCATGCTGACCGGCGATGCAGATGCCGTTGGAAAGAAAGTCGCAGGGCAGCTTCATCTGGATCAGGTTTATACTGAACTGCTGCCCGCTGATAAGGTTGACCGCGTGGAAAGCCTGCTGAAGCAGAAAAGCGAAAAAGGTATGTTGGCCTTTGTTGGGGATGGTATCAATGACGCTCCCGTACTGGCGCGGGCCGATGTCGGTATTGCTATGGGCGGCTTGGGTTCCGATGCGGCCATTGAAGCTGCTGACGTGGTTCTTATGACGGATGAACCGTCCAAAATTGCCGCTGTTATGAAGATCGCCCGTAAGACGATCCGCATCGCAAATCAGAATATTGTGTTTGCCCTGGGCGTGAAATTCCTGGTTCTGATTTTAGGTGCGCTAGGCTATGCAAATATGTGGGCGGCGGTGTTCGCAGATGTAGGCGTTTCCATTATTGCGATTCTCAATGCCATCCGCGCCATGCGGGTCAAGCTGCCGGATATGCCAGCGGGCAGCACAAATCAGGGTTAAGCGCAATAGAAATGCGCCGCAACTTTCACACGCTGCGGCGCATTTCCTTATTGTTCAGTCGGGCATGATACTTCAAACAACGCATCTATGGCATGATGCAGGAGCTTTGCCTGCGGCGTGTCCGACAGCGAATAATAGACTTCTTTTCCGTCCCTGCGGCTTGAAATGATCCCGCTCTTTTTTAATATCCGCAGATGATGTGACACAGCAGGGGCGCTCATATCCACAGCCGCCGCGAGATTGCATACACATTCTTCACAATGGCACAGCAGCCACAGAATCCGCAGCCGGGTCGGATCGCCAAGCTGCTGAAATAAAAATGATATATCCTTAAACCCTTCCGCAGAGGGCATCTTATTTAAGACTTTTTCAATATTCTGTCCGTGGTTATGGGGTAGATTGTAATGCGGCATAAAAATCAGCTCCTTCCTGTGACTATGATACTGACATAATTCTTGTCTGTCAAACAGCTTCATTATAGATTGGAGAAAAATACATGAACGAAACAGAGAAAAAAACTTTTTCCGCTCCAAGCCCTGGCGAATTGGAACAATTAACCGAGCTTCACAAAGCGATGGGCGATTACACACGGATGCGGATACTTTGGTATCTGATGCAGAAAGATTCTTGCGTCAGCGAACTGGCACAAAAGATGGAGGTCACAGAATCGGCCATATCCCACCAGCTTCGTGCGCTTTGGATTGTCCGGTTAGTGCAATCACGCAAGGCCGGGAAAAACGTGATTTATTCCTTGCAGGACGAACATATCCGGTGGATTCTTGAAGAAACCTACGCTCATATTTCAGAAAGATAAAAACGCAGCCCCTGTGCTGTTTTGCAGGGGCTGCGCGGGTATTCAATTACAGCGTTTCGTAGGAAACCAGCTGGCTCATCGGGATGCGCTGCTTATTGAAGCGATTGGGGTCGCCGGTTCCTTCATCGGAATAGCCGACAACCAGAATGTTGACCGGATCCAGGTTGGCCGGGAGGTCAAATTCCTTGCGCAGAACATCGGGCTTGAAGTAGCATACCCACACCGTTCCAAGGCCCAGCTCTGTGGCCTGGAGCATCATGTGGTCGGTCAGGATGGAGGCGTCAATGTCACCGGTCTGCTTCTGATCGAAAGGCCGTACCCACGCCTTATCGTGATCGGCGCAAACAATAATAGCCAGGGGCGCACCGTAGATATTGGCCGCTTTACTGATCTTCGCAAGACCTTCCTCGCTCTGAACGGCAATCAGGCGAATCGGCTGAAGGTTGGCAGCGGTCGGGGCCACATGAGCAGCCTCCAGAATCTGCTCCAGCTTCTCAGGTTCTACCTTCGTTTCCTTGTAATCGCGTACCGACATACGCTGCTTTGCAATCGTGATAAAATCCATAATATATAGTCCTTTCAGTATTTTTATTTTGAGCATATCAAATCAACCATTGACCTAATTGTAGCACTAGAACACAAAACCGCAAGAATGCACTTTTTCGGAAGATACTTCCCAAAAAGATAGCACCTTGCGGGAAAGGAGAGCCATTTTATGAAATGTGAAAAAAATCAATTCAACTGCCCAGTTGAGGCAACCCTGTCTTTGATCGGCGGCAAGTATAAGCCGTTGATCCTCTGGCATCTGATTGACCATCCATTACACTATATGGAGTTACAGCGGCTGATTTCAAACGCCACGCCGAAGATGCTTTCGCAGCAGCTTCACGATCTGGAAAACAACGGCATGATTCATCGTGAAGTGATTCCAGAAAAGCCGCCCAAGACGGTATATTCTCTTACCCCATTTGGACAGAGTATTGTTCCTATTCTGGATGCAATGTGCCAGTGGGGAAACAACTATCTGGACGGCCTGGATGTTCAGCCGCCATGCTGTCAAAGTCGCAAATAAAAGGCTGGGCATAGCTGACGAAAAACGGCTATGCCCAGCTTATATTTTCTGCTCTAAATTTGTGACTGCCGGACGTAATTGCACAGCGCGGCAAAGTCAACATGGGGATTCTTACTTAAAATCTGTTGCAGGCTTTCCCCGGCCTTTTGATGCAGCTTCGGCTTTTTCAGATCGTCCAAGCGGAAGAAGATATTGAGCCGCCTGCCGACAGTAAACAAAAGCCTTTCATCCGGTGGCAGGGTCAGAAAGCGGTCAATCGTAGAGAGCATTTCCTGTTTCTCTGTTCGCAGATTTCCCCTGACCTCCAGAAGCAGATTGACGATGTGTTCATTCACATAGTAACTGTCCATCTCATGTAGCTGCTGCAAGAATAACTTTTGCTCTATAACGATTTCTTCCTCCGATTGCAGAGTAAACGAGCCATCCCTGACAAACTCGCCCAGCTTGGACTCTAGCTTAATACCCGTGGCGTGGACACGGATAAAATCAGGCTGGATGATGTTCAACGCCTTTGCTGTTTGAGCAGCATTTTCTTCAGACAGCTCCTTGCCGCCGATCCCCAGCAATATGAACTCCGACAAGATCATGTCCGCATCTTTTGCCATGCAGCCGCTTCGTACAACGGTAGCGGAACCGTTCATTGCTAAAGCGGTTGCTATTGATTACCCGAAGCAGATAGTCGGTAAACTTTGGTGGCATGATGCTCTCAATACTTACCACAACTTTTCGCTCCGGGCTGTTATGAATTTGAGTAATCAGGGAAGAAAGCACCTGCGGAGATAAGATGATAAAATCCATTTCTCCCTTGATAATTAGCGTGTACTCTTTCATTTTAGGTCCCTTTTTCATACGGCCAGTGTAACCGACACTGGCCGTATGTTAGAACACATCAATCAGTTGCCCGCAGTCTTTCCACGATACTTTGCTTCTCCAAATTCTTAAAGCAGATATAGGGAACAACGATTGCAAACGCAATCAAAATCGGCGTACAGATTACCAGCGGCAATAGTGTAAAGTGGAATGTTGCCGTCCAGTCACCGGCTACCATCATACGGACACCAACAGCTACTGCCACAGTGCCTAATACATAAGCTGCCAACAAAGTGCTTCCCGCGTAATACAAGCCCTCATCGATCAGCATACGCCGGAGCTGCCGTTTTGTCATGCCGATGCTCTGGATCATGGCAAATTCTTTCTGGCGGGAAACAATCGCTGTTACCATCGAATTGACGAAATTCAGAATACCCACAAAAGCAATGATAAGGCTGATTGCAAAGCCCATCACAGTGTTCGCCCGTGTCTGTTCCTGATAATGCTCAATCAAAGTGGATTTCGCAGTATAATTCAGGCTCTTGTCCACGTCTTGTTGATATTGGATCAGCATTTCTTCCGCCTGCGGCTGGTATTCCTCGACTACATCAAAGAACAGCTTCCGCAGAGTGTTATCCGGGTACATGGCCCGGAATGTATCGGCAGGAAGATAGAAAGAAAGGAAGTCTTGTGTGCTGCTGTTTACGCCCTCGGTAATGGTGGGAATATCCGCCACAATCGCCATAACCTCGTATTGCTGGCCGTTCAACTCTACCGTATCACCAACAGAATAAGTCGGCTGTGTTTCTTTCTCACTGTCCTCTGCACCGGTAGCCGCTTCCATCACTACATAGCCCCCGGACAAGAATTTCTCTTTGTCAAAGGTGCCATCCAATATCTTGCCGTCCTGTGCAAAGGTGTCCAGAATCAGGCCGTCAATGCCGTATAGAATGGAAGTACATTCGCCGCTGTCGATCATGTCGTGATAGGCTTCTGCCAGCCCTGCATCCGTTGCTTCAATATAGGTCAGCCGGTCATCAACGTTATAGTAGGTCTGGATATTTTCAAGAGCAGACGCCCCGATTTTATGCGTAAATACCTGCGAATACAAACGCCCTGTTGCTTCCAGCCCGGAAAGTCCCTCAATGTTCTGTACCAGCTCCGGGGAAATGGTGGTGCCATAGGGATTATAGGTGCCAAAGGTGGAAGAAATCGAACTGTCCTCTACCTCAAAATCACTGATAACTGTCTGGCTCATGTACTTATCAATATCGAAGCTGGCATTTTTCGCATAGACACATGAAAGCAGCACAAGCCCCAGCGTCAGGGAGCAGATTACCGTAATGGTACGCTTTTTGTTCCGGCCTAAGTTAGCCAGAGCCATCTTCGGGATGCTTGCGCCGCCGGTGCTTTTCTTTGTTTTCCGTTTGCTGTTCGTTCCGGCGTCGGTGTAGCGCAGAGCTTCCATTGGGGAAACCTTACCGGCGATTTTCGCAGGCTTCATGCAGGAGATCAGAACCGTCAAATAGGCAAACAGCGCAGAGCCGATGAAGATATAGGGATTGACCGCTGTTTTGGCTTCTCCCGTTGTCCCGGTTATCATTACCGGCACCAGCACAGCCCCCAGCAGATACCCGATCACAAGCCCGATAGGAATACCAATCAGCGACAGGCGGTTGGCCTGTCCGTAAATCATCTTCTTTAACTGTCTTTTGGTTGTCCCCAAAGTTTTCAGTCGGCCATAAAAGCGGATGTCACTGGCAACGGAGATCTGAAAGATGTTATAGATAATCAGATAACCGCTTGCAAATACCAGAACCATGCAAATTGCCATCGGCAGAACTTCACGGTTGATATTCTGGTTCATTGTGGAATCATAAGCAGCATTGGGAGAAAGGGACACATTGGACAGGCCGGTGTCGGCTAAAATCTGTTCCGCCACATCTTCCAAATTGCTGTCGCTGTATAGGTCGATATGGAGCATCACCGTTCCTAATACCTGCCCGTTTGCCAACTGTTCCACTTGGTCGATACCTGCACACTGGCTTTGAACAAAGGCTTCGGAAACCCATGCCATACTTGCCATAGCAGCAGAATTTCCATCCCAATAGCCGGAGAGGGTAAAGGTGCTGGTGGTGATTTCTTCCCCGTTTAAGTCCTTACGCCATTGCAGGGTGATTTCCTGCCCCAATTCATAAGGCAGCCCCATTTTATCAAGGGTAATAGTGTCCAAAGCAATCTCATTTTCCTGCACCGGCATAGTTCCCTCGGTGGGATAGGAAAAGCTGGAACGGGCATAGTTTTCATCCCCATAGCGGATTTCTACCTGCCGCCCGGTCAATTCCTTGTTTTCAGTAATTCCAACCACAATGCTTTTGCCAAAGTCCCGGACAGCTTCATGGGTGGTGATCTTCTCCACATCCGCGTCCGTCATGATGCCGGAACTCAAATGGCTGTTATATCCGGCCTGCTGAAAATTCATGTTCCGCAGGTTTTCAACCATGCTCTGCGATAGGACAAACAGGGATGTAAACATTACCGTTGTCAGAACAATGGCAAAGATGGCAACCAGATTGCGCGTTTTGTTTGCCTTGAAACTGCGGTTTGTCAATGTGCGTATCATTGATTTTTGTCTTTTCATGGTATCACCGCCTTACTCTGCAATCCGTCCATCTTCGATATGAATGGTACGATCTGCCTGCGCTGCAATTTCTGGGTTATGGGTAATCATTACAATGGTCTGATGAAATTTCTGGCTGGTGACTTTCAAAAGCTCGATCACTTCATCACTGGTCTTGCTGTCCAGATTGCCGGTCGGCTCGTCGGCAAGGATGATTGCCGGTTTGCTGGCTAAAGCTCTTGCAATGGCGACGCGCTGCTGCTGGCCGCCGGAAAGAGTGTTGGGCATATTGTAGAGTTTCTTTTCCAGCCCCAGCAAAGCCACGATCTCTTTGATAAATTTCTGATCCGGCTTTTTCCCGTCAAGCTGGATGGGCATAACGATATTTTCATACACATTCAAGACGGGAACCAGATTGTAGTTCTGAAAGATAAAACCGATCCGCTGGCGGCGGAACACAGTCAAGTCCTCGTCTTTCAGCTTGCCCAGCTCGTAATTATCTACCCTGACAGAGCCGGAAGTGGGGCGGTCTAATCCCCCCAGCATATTCAGCAGGGTTGACTTGCCGCTGCCGGATGTGCCGATGATGGCAACAAACTCGCCCGGTTCAATCGAAATGCTTACGCCGTCCAGCGCCTTAACAATATTCGGCTCGGTGCCGTATTGCTTTGTCAGTTGCTTGGTGCTTAAAATACTCATGTTCTATAACCTCTCTTTGCTTTTTGTGTTTTTTCTTCATTATATCCGGGCAAAAGAAAGGCACAATGGAAAATGCGTAAACTAACATCTATAATGAAAAAACTAAGTCTGCACAAAAAAACGCCGCTTCGTGAAGAAGCGGCGTCAATCTGTTAAGGAATCGGGATCAGGATTTTCAGCAGGTAAGTTCCATCCCCCTGATGGAAACTGCACTGTCCGTCGTATTTTTCAACGGCTTTTTTAATATTGGGAATACCAAAGCCATGTACGAAACGATCTTTCTTTGTGGTTCCCTCGGCTGGCCGTGTCCCCGGTAAGGTGTTGTTTTCCACCGTGATAATCAACATATCCCGAACACGCTCGGCCTTGACAGTAACCAATCGTTGATCTTCCGGCAACCGTTCGCTGGCCTCCATAGCGTTGTCAAGGGCATTGCTGAAGATGGTGCTGATATCCAACGGCTCTATGAAGTCCATACCCTTGAAATCAACCAAAGCCGAGAAATCAATCTGCTTTTCGCGGGCTTTTGCTGCCTTGTCCTTTAGAATGATGTCAAGAAACTCGTTTCCTGTATGCACATAGTCCTCATAGTCTGCAATTTGAGAGCGGAGCATTTCGGCCATCTGCCGGGTTTCTGCTGTATTCTGCCTGCTTTCCATGACAAGCAGGTGGTTTTTCAGGTCGTGGTAGATGGAGCGGACACGTTCTTCTTCGACAATGCGCTCCTTGTAATAATCCCGCTGTGTTTCCATCTGCTGTACTCGGTATGCTGTCTGCATGGAATCATAAATATAAGCTGCCAGATACATACAACTGAAACTGGAAAAAATAGAAGCCCCACAGATGGGATAAACAATCACAGTATTTTCAGGCATAAAGTAGATAATTGTGAAGATTGCCACAAATGAGGCAAGAATCAGCATATCAATAATCAGCCATGTCTTTATGTTCAGATGGGACGGAATTTTTTCCAAAAACCTCCGCAAAACCAACCATGCACCGATCCAGAACAGTAACCGCAGCAAAAGGGACACCGTATGAATGGCTGCACTGGTGAGCATGAGTGTTGAGGATTGTAAAGCCTCCTCATAACTTGCTTGGGTTACGATTTTGAATAATCGGCCCCCGGTGTCAAGCATTAAGTAGTTAATGGCAATGAGTGCCGGATAAAAAACAAGTATGACCGATAATTTCTCCATGAATGTCCCGCGATAAAACAGTAGAACATAGAGAAAAAACAAAACCATTGTACCAAACAGACTTCCAGCATCATTGGAATAGATAATGGAATCAGCTAAATAGCCACAAATCAGAAACGCTATAACTTTTAGTACCACATTTTTGCGGAGAGGAAGAAAGGATTTCAAAATAAGAAAGAAAATCGCTGTATATCCCCATGCCAATAAAAAAGAGAGAATTTCAAAAAAGCGGATCATAAGAAATTCCCCCAATAGTCCGTCAGCCGTTCCATAAATTCTTTCCGTTTGGGCTGGCTGATGAGAATGACCTCACCTGTAATCAATTCAATATCCAGCTTCTTGATGCCTTTCACATAGAACAGATTGACAATGTAGCTGGTATGGCAGCGCACAAAGTCTTTGTCGCAAAGCTCCCGTTCCACTTCTTTCATGCTCTTATAGCAGATAATATTTTCCTGCTCGGTATGGAACATCAGATTGCGGTTATAGGTTTCAACGTATCGAATGGATTTCAGCGGCACCTTATATTTGCCGGTATCGTTGGTAATCACCAGAGAGGGGGCATCTTCTTTCTGGCTGCGCTCCACGAATTTGTCCATTTCTGATTTGAGCCGGGCATATTTCATGGGCTTAATGATGTAGTTCGTCGCATGGTATTTATATCCCTCAAGCCCATACTGTGTAAGAGTAGTTAGAAAAATAATGCCCACGGTTTCGTCCATTTGTCGGATACGCTCGGCAGCATGAAGTCCGTCTACCATCTTCATTTGAATATCAAGGAAAATCAGGTCTATGGTTGGATCGTATTTCTCGATTAGCTCCATACCGTCATAGTACGGGGTAATCTTTATGTTCCGTCCTGTTTCCTTGCTGTATTGGTTCAGTAAGTCGGTCAAATACTGGACAAAGTCTTTTTCATCATCACAAATTGCTATATGCAGCACTGTATCACCTGCTTTCGTTATACCGTCTGTCCTTTGGCTTCTCTGCCTCTTTGGGGATCAGCCAGACACCGGCCATTTTGACAGCACCGGGGATGCGTCCATCGGTGCAGTAATAATTTATCTGACGGGACGAAACGCCCCATTTTTCGCTTGCCTCTTTGAGCGTCATGTAATCCATGTTCACACCTCTAACAATTTATTTTATTATATTTCATTTGCTCGAAGAATACAAGCCCGCAACCATGCTGTCAAAAAAAGAAAATCGGTATAATCGTACATCTTGTCAGGCATAATAAGGTCATTCCATCATATAAACCGGAACAATACAATATTATTGAGGTGAACGATTATGCCGATTGATGATTTAACTGCTTTAGGGCAAAAAATGCTGGAAGCCCGAAAGAATAAAGAGCTAACACAGCAGGAGCTATCTGATCTGAGCCATGTTTCTGTAAAGCAAATCGCCAATATCGAAAAGGGGAAAATGAATCCCTCTTATTTGATTTTAAGAGTATTGGCAAAGGTCCTGCACATCTCTTTAGATACGCTTATAAATCCAGATATTTCTCTGGAAGATGAAGGTGTCAATCAG
>PPYE01759294.1_pt1 | contig 13591 bp, 19 predicted proteins | sample 1559881 | NCBI WGS metagenome assembly PPYE01 (sample SAMN08240022, study PRJNA423297) | Human gut metagenome, whole genome shotgun sequencing project.
GGAATAGACTATTAATTGTGGTCATACCTTCATCTTGAAGGGTAATACCTTTTTCTTTCAATGTTTTCATTACTGTACCTTTAAGAACGTTTTGCCGACTTCGGCAAAACGTTCAATTATTATTTCCTGAAAAACATATCCCCACTGATAGATCGTGCCGTATCGTCATTCGTCAACCGGATGTAGCGGAAGAAATTCTGCTCCGACCGGTGACCGGTCAAACGCATGATTTCAAGGGTCTTCATCCGTCCCGTCAGGTACATATTGGTTGCGGCAGACCGGCGAGCCGTATGGCTACTGACCAGTTGCCATTTTTCCCTCGTTACCGTATGCAGCTTCCCGCCTTTGGTGAACGAATAGGTGATCTTATCGTTCAGCCCGATCTCACGCATCACCCGCTTCAGGTATTTGTTAAAATGCTGGATGCAGAGTTTACAGGGGATATCTCCTTCATATTTGTCAAATATCTCTTTTACGTAGTCGTGGGCAGGTACCTTCACGTCCACGTTGGTTTTCTTGGTGCGCTTTACGATGAATCCATCTATCAGGTTTTGACCGGTGAGCGTCGAATAATCAGAATAGCGAAGAGCCGTCAGGCAACCGATCACGAACAGGTCCCGGATACGTTCCCGGGCTTTCCGCTTATCCTGGTGTTCGAACTTATAATAGTAGATCCGGGTAATCTCGTTCATGCTCAGAAATACGGCGAACGAGGGTTCATCCCGGATATCCACTTCATCATACGTCATATCGACCGCGTAATTGTATTGACCCGCACGCCGGACCAGGGACTGGATTTTCTGTACATATCCCACGATCGTGTTGTGCCTTAATCCCCACTCTTGCAGGTAAACGATGAAATCGTCCAGAAACTCTTCTGTTATGGAGTTGGTGTAGATATCACAGTCATAGAGCCGGGAGAACCGGTCAATGTGCCGGATGATAGCGTCGTAAACGGCGGCGTAGTGTACAGACTTGCGTCTGGAGCGCTTTTCAAGTATTTCCCGGGCAAACGTCGTGAAATAGATGCCTTCCAAGGGCTTGCTCTGCCGGAAATGGTTGATATAGTCCTTCCTCGCCTGGCGGGGACGGACCGGTTGTGACAATTGTAATGCTTTGGCTGTTCATTTTTAGGGATTATTATTCTACTTGTTTCAAAAAAGGTTTCACCTCACCGTCCGGCTGCCAGTCGATGGTAACCACCGCCTTCACCTTTCCCGTTCCGCCACATTTCGGACAAGGGTATTTTTCCCACTGCCCCTCTTCACTGTCACGGCTGAAGTATCCTTTGCCATGGCAATAACCGCACGGATACCCTTCAAAAACCTCCCGTTCCTGTCCGGTCCCGAAGAGGGGTGCCGTGATCAGCACCCCGTTCTGTTTCCTGCTCATACGCTAAGCCTCCGGTCTGGATTTATCGGCCGTATACGGATATACATCCACCAGGGCCGTTTCTTTAATCGCTACTCCCTGATAATCAGCCAGAGTTCCCTTCATGCCTTCGTCGAGCTTCTCCATGGCGTCACGGAGGTCGGCGGCCTGCACCAGCACGCGGGAACGGGTAGCCTTTTCCGCTCCACTTTTTTCATCAAGCGTAATGAAGGCTAATGTCACTTCATACCAGCGGTCGGCGGCCTCTTCGTCACTAAAGAATATTTCGCTGTAATTCGCCCGTTTGATATCCGATACGGTGAACACGCCCGTGATAAACGGAGTCATCTCCTCAATGATCCGTGCTTCGGCCTCGGTAAAGCTGAGGGCATCCACCAGATAGGGTTCGGTTACTTTTTTATTCATTCCGTTCTCCGTTACCTTCTCGTAACGGATTTTACATTCAAACCATGTGTGCATTGACATAATCGCAAGTTTTTTTAAGTTGTTGATTCATTTATTTGATATAGACCGAGACAAGTATCCGTCCGCTCCGCTTGATGAAGAGAACCGTTTCGCCCTCGGCGGAGACCAGATCGGCTGTGATATTGTTTTTTACCTTCAGCAGTTCCAGGTCGGAGCGGACCGCCCACTGAATGTATTCAAACTCTTCGTAAGTGCCATCGAGCGGGGCGGCTTTACTGAGTCCGTCCAAAGTGATGTCGAGGATGAAAAGCAGCCACTCCGGCATCCTTTCACGCCGGAGGTTGCTTTTGACAGTCAGGCGTTTCATGCTTCCCGCTCTTTCTGTGCTTCTCCACTCAACCGGAGACATTTTTCACGTGCTTCTTGGGGAGTAGCAAAGTCGGCGACCGGAGTCCCGATGGCGCCACTGTCGCTGTATTCCATCCGGTAAACCACCCAACGGGAAAAGCGGCGGGCGTATTTATATTTAGGCCGGCTGTTCATTTTCCTTCTTGGGCTCTACGTAAAACGTTTCATCCTGAACCACCTGCACCCCGATCCGGGGAAAGAGCTCCGCCACTTCGGCCTTTTCACGATCCGCCAGCAGGCGGTCTTTCGCCAGTTCCTCGCTGACACGGATATAATCCGGCAGCAACTCCTTCACCAGGTTGGTGACCGCCGCCCAGGTGAATCCTCTCAAGTTTTTCAGCTTCGGCGTTCCGGTACGGAAACCAAATACGCCATGCGCCGATTCCATACTTTTGCGCCGGGCAAAGAGTTCCTCTTTGTTCTCTACGGCAAAGGACTGCATTACATCGAAACTGCGTGCCTTCACCTCACCCAGTTCCGCCAGCCGGTCGGCGTACTTCTCCCGGATTTGGGTGATCTCAAGGTCCATCTTCGACGTGAGGTTCTGAAACTTCGCGTCGGCGGCCGCAAACTCCGCAAAAGCCTGTTCGGCTTGTTCCCGTGTCACCCGGGTGACTACTGTTTTTTTTGTTCTTACCATAATTGTTCGTTTTTTAATTCCGTTTTGTATCATTAATAATTATAATTCACTCTCTCCAGTTGATCCAGCCTCCGATGGTCCGTCAGCCGCTTCAGTTCCTTCTCTTTCTGATCTATCACGGCGATCAGGTTGTTCCGCCGGTCGGCCAGGCGGACAAACTCTTCGCAAGGAATGTCTTCCGCGAACAGCCGTTCGTGTACCCGGTTCAGTTCTTCCGTATCCCAGTCAATCCGGTCACGAAGGCTCTCTATCCGTTCTTGTCGGGATTGGAGTTTGTCGGATGTCACGTTCATGACCGCCCCTCCTTGTCCTTTGTCTTCCGAATGGTACGAAAGGTCTGTACCCGGGCGGAAGACTCCAACTCGCTTTTACTGTAATACACCCGGCCGGCCTTGCGATATCCGGTGATATATCCTTTCCGCTGCCAGTCATTCAGAGTCTCACGGCTACAACCTACATACTCCGTAGCCGCTTGGGCGTTGATAAAATCACCGCGGTTCGTTTCCGGCTTCTTCTGGTATTCCGCACGTTGACGGCGTTCTTTACAGAGTTCGTCCACAAGTCCCTCAAGCAACTTCATGCGACGGCGCATCGCCTCAAACTCCTGATACGAAACCCTATTATGCTCCTGTTTCTCCTGCTCCGGTATCCGGACGGGATACTGATCCGCATCCGGCACCAGCTCTTCCAGCGTCAATCTGCCGGCAACGAAGCGGGCAGCGTCGCGGGCGGCAAAAAAAGCCGATTCGTCTTTACGCTCTTCTGACACATTAGTCACGTACTGTTCAAATACCCATGCTTCCGTACGACGCTCCTCAAGGATGACGGCTTGCGACAGACTGGTGGTGTCTCCCTTCTTGCGAAGCACGGCCGCGGCATGTTTGATTTCTTGTTTACTTCTCATCGCTTATTTCTTTTTACGTTCTTGTTCTTCTTTCCGGGCCACGGCTTCCAACTGCTTTTTCACCTCTTTCAGTTCCGCCGGATTCATTGCGGTCAGATTCTTACGGAACCGGCTGCGGGTCCGGCAGAACAGGTTAAGCTTGGCGTAGTTCATCCGCCGCTCCGCTTCGTCATCACTTGGGTAGTCACGATTGAGAAAGGATATGCGGAGTGATAATCCGTATATCTGCCCGACCAGACGGCGGCTCTCTGCTGAAACGTCCCCGTTAAGGGCGGTCAACATCCGCCGGGCTTCGGTCATGGTCAGATCCTTACTGCTGCATGTACGCCCGCCCGTGAAATGGTGGATATAGTTGTGGCGGTTCTCTTCATCCATGCCGATACGCTTGAAAGAGGCATGCAACGCCTTGAGTTGCTGCGGGCTGATGGGGTTATCCTTCGTTGTTTTCATCTTCCTGTTCTGTTATGGATTCATCACTGTCCAGTACATCTTCTCCGTAATATCTTGCCGCCTCTTCCGGCCAGATGTCAAAATATCCTTTAGGACCGATAAAGCGGCCTTTGCTCAAGGCACGCATCCCCTCGACATAAATCTTCAGTGAGGCGTCGTACGCCACTTTCTTGGCACTCCTCCCATCCGGATTCTGACCGCAGGCGTGGCTGATAAAAATAATCAGCTTATTCCGGTGCCGCTCCTTAAACTTGATATACTGGGGATAGGTCATTTGCGTATATTGAAAGCTGTCTATCACCACAAAATCGGGTGACTTCTGGCGTTTCATGCGCAGGCTGAGTTGCTCGAGCGGCTCGCATGTCAGCAGGAAGCGGCGGTTTACTTCTCCCATGCCAAAGCGCCGGAGCGTGTTCTGGGTAGTCAGGCAGACACCCTCCTCCAGGCTGTTATAAACCACCCGACCGTACTTGCACAGCTCCTTGCAGAGGCGCATCACGAATGAGGTTTTCCCGCTCCCCGTATTCCCCCAGATCATCCACACGCCACGTCGCTCAGGGGTACCGAAAGCGTCATACCAGCCCCCCTCAAAAGGCAAGGTTTCAAACTTCATGCTGAGTATTTCCGTAACCCCCTTGGCGTTGCGGGAGAAAGTCTTCGCCGTATTCACCGCTTCACTCATGCCTGCTCTCCTTTCATGCGTTTCGCTTCCAGAATCCGTTTGCACGCATGGACCACACGTTTTACGCGGCGAAGGTCGTATTCTCCTTGCGCCGCTTCACGCTGTACACGCTTGATTTCGGCAAGGTCCGTCAGTCCGTTGCTCCGGCAGATGGCATAAACATCCTGCTCGGTGGCGACATTCACATCAAAGAACTTGCGCCCGATACGGCTATTGATCTCTTTATAGCCTTTCTTATTGTAACGAAGGCCGTTCTCCACACGGCGTTTGATATAGTCGGTGGAGAGGAAGATGATGCCGGCTTTATTCTCCAGACGGTTGTAGATGCTGATGAAATAGCTGAATACGCTGTCCGTCAGTTTATCACCCTCGTCGAAGATGATAAGCGGATTACTAAGGAAAGCGATCATCGATATGGCATACTCCAGGACATCGCGCAGGTTGGTGCCATCCACCGGGGCCCCCACCTGCTTGGCGATCTCACGGACGAAGTCGCTTTTCTTCATATCCTCCGAACAGAGGATATAAAACACGTTGCGGTGCGTACGGCGGTACTCGATGGCGGCGGTCGTCTTTCCGCAGCCCGCGTCGCCCACCACCCAGGTGGTGTTTTTATACGCCTGCGCGTCGGCCATGGCGAAGGTGATCCGTCCGAAGGTGTCACTTTCGGTCAGCGTCCAGCACTCCAGGCTGTAACCGATCTGGGCGGCGACGCGACTGAACATGTCATCACTGATACTGGTGTATTTTGAATTGCAGATTTGTGAAACGGTAGCGGCGCTTACACCGGTCAGGCTCTCGCTGGCGCGATTCTGCGACGGATAGTTACTGCAATACTCTATCAAAGCGTCACGGATGCCGTCTTTGTCTTGTTGGGTAAACTCTTTCATGGGTTTTGAATGTTATTTAATTGATTATTGAATACTGTTTAATCGGGGGAGGGTCAGATCATGCTCTCGTACAACTCGACATCGGTGATGCCGGATGTCCGCTTGGTATATTCACCCACCGAGGCGATGCCAGCAAACGCTTCTTCATCATCACCATCGGGTTCGTATGTACCGGGACCCGCCCCATCGGGATATTCCACCGGAGCGGTCAGCAAACCCGCGTCATACTCCTTCCGGTAGGCCTCCATGCTCTTCTCGGAAACTCCCACGGGACGGGGCATCCTGAGCCGGGCGTAAGCCTCACCCATACAATCGTCCAGTAAAAGTTCCTCGCTGGCAATATAATGACCCACGAGTGCCCGCCTGTTGGCATGAATCTGGGCAAAGAGCCGTTCACTTTCTGCCGGGCTGCGATCGGCGGTGGCACGGTGGATGGCCACTTTCGGAGTAGCAATGGTGACGTATTTTAGCCCGCCCGAAGCGTCCTTCTCCCACAACTCAATGGAGTTCATATCCTGAGGGTCGTAGCGATAGTGGAAATCGACACCCACATGCTCCAGATGGAAATTCATATCTACCAGGCCGCCTTCATCGTAGACCATGTACCGGTATTCCCGCTTGTTCAGTTCGAAGACAAAACCCTGCTTGCTATACTTCACGCTGTTCTTGCTGAAGAGTTTGAAGAGTTCTTGCGTTTCGTAATCGTCCAGCGGCTCGGCATTAGGATTGCTCAGCGTGGTATACATTTCCATGCGGGTCATTCCGGTTTCGGAAGTGGGATGCTCCATACGGTTCCACTCCTCGCGGCATTGGAGGTATTGTTTCTTCACCTCCTCCAGAGTAGGAAGCCTGGCGATGTTGGCCATAATCAGGTCGACATTGGCATGGCTGCTCCGCTTCACGGCGGTTATGTTCTGTCCGGTATAGTTATACAGTTTGTGCAGCACCTGCATCTGGAAACGGCCGAAAGCGCTTTCAATGGTTTTGGACTGCCCGTTGTGGGGCATCGTGGTTTTATGCCGATGGCAAATCCGCTTAAAGAAAGCCTGTGCCTCCGGTTTCTTGTGGCCGCCCTGGTTATCGGTCACGATTTCGTAAGGCTTCACTTTCCAGGTCTCCAGCGCCATGCGATAGGCATCGTACTGGGTGGCGAAGTTCTCAACACCGAAAGAGTAGCCGAGAAACATTTCCGTACAGGCGTCCATCACTTCGTAAACGTCAATGGTGCGGGCTACCATGCGTTTCTGTTTCTTGTCATAATCCTTATAATAAAGGTTCAGCTTCGTACCGTCACCGTACCACAACGTGTTCGGCATGTCGGGAAGTCTGGTATCGAATTGGGGCATGAACTCGTTTTTAAAGGCGATCTCGCCATAAACGGCGGCATACCACCACAACTTAACAGCGGTTTTATACAGGTAGTTGATCACGGTCTGGGGAGATTCAATGGTTTTCCAACCTTTCAATTCCGCCTGGCGGTTGTACTCCTCAAATATCTGCATATCCGTATATACGGGAAATTTGCTGCGCTTCAGCTTGAGCAGCAGGCGGCCTTCACGCGGGCCGATCTTGCGGGCGGACTGGTTGCCTCCATTCTTGTTGACGAGCGCCTCGTAGCCGCACCGCCTGTAATCGTTGTATTTCTCCAGCAGCCGGGGTTCGCTCTTTGGGAGCGTATGCCGGTACCGGGCACGCATTTTCTCGCAAAGGGCGACGATGGTGTCACGCACCAGCCTCTTGTGAATGAATCCGTTCTTACCATGCAGGGCTGTCATGGTCATTTCCTGAGCCACCATGGCGTTCAGGACTTTGGCGTTCAGGACGTATTCCGCCTGACGCTCCGCATCTATCTTGGGCGTATGCTTCTTGTAGAAGTCCACCGCCTTGCTGTCACTTTTTAATCGTTCATCCATGGAGGAAAGTTGTTTTTGCAAATAATTCTTAGAATCGGGATACTGCGTGTCGTAAGCCGCCCGGATAGTGTCTGTCAGGCTGTCATAAGCGACCAGCGCCTTCCGCCCGTTGCCTCCTTTCTGGAGGACACGGAACTTACCTTGGCGAACATGCTTTTTATAATTAGCCTCACTTAGAATGCCGCTATCCACCAGCTCGTTAAACGTTACACAGATTGTTTTTCCAAACAGTTCCATAACTCAAACTTTTAAATTGGCGCAAGCTCCGGAGTCGAACCGGAGCAGCGGGCCGCCCCGTTAAAGGTTCTCTTCTTGCCTTGCCTCCGGAAGAAGCATCGATAACGCCACCACCACCGTCAATACCACGATCACCATGCCGCTAAAAATATCCCGGGCGGACGCTGACTCGTTACATCCCAGCCAAAGCCCGTAGATCATGCCTATGGCAACAGCCGTTTTCTGTATTCGTCTCCAAGTTTTCATATCACATTCTCATTTAGTCATTATTACTCCCAATTGCCACCCATCAACGCGTGCAGCGCGCTCTGTTTCCTCCATTTCAGCTCCTGTTCCAGGTCCGGAGCCAACATCCATGCCGGATGATACCGGTCCAAACGCTCGGACACCGCCACGTCTCCCCGGGTGGAAGAACGGTCCATATAGGCCAACACGTACGGGAAGGTCACCGAGTTGCATTCGTCACTCAAAGCTTCGCTAAGCGTCACGCTCCAGTAGGAGTTCTTGCCGTTGCGGCTGCCCATCGCCATCCGTACCCGGCGGATGGCGAACACCGGAACTCCGTTTTCATCGTAGCGGTCCACCACTACCACGAGCGACCGGCTATCGGCAAGCCGCTTGCATTCTTCTCTCCAGTAAATCATATATCTTAATTTTTAATAGGTTACACTCAAAAAAGACTACCCCTATCCATCCCCGGACCGGGATAGTTTCGCTACTTTTGTAGCTGTCTAACTAAATTCAATCTAACTTATGTATATTGATTATAATATTACTTTCTATGCCCGTGGCATTCAGGCAGCTCAATCAGTTCGTGCAGAATTCTCAAGTCTTCTGAAGAAACTTGACCTTCGATACAGAAGTGAACTCCATCCTTCTTTGATTTGCACATTAGAGTCCCCAAATGGAGATTCTCATGAAGTGATTTTTTCAATACTGCGAAAATCAGAACTGACGCATACTCCGTCTGACTCGGATAATCTCCTTTGCGAAGCAATAAAGAACATTCGAGATCACAATAGGGAGATTGTAAGGACATATATCGAGTCTGACTCGTTATCTCTTCATCTGTGATTTCCATTATTCTAAGTTCTTGCAGTTTCGATACGCATTTCATGTAAGTACAGAAAGATTCACGTGCGCCCTCGAATAAAGCATCTACATATCCACTAATAGGTCTGGATTTACATTCGGACTGTTCTTTTGTTGCCATATCTATATCAATTATAAGGTTACCACTTTATTCTCCCACTCAATGCTCAGCTGTTCATACACCGGACGTTGCGGCTCATACGCCACGCCCCGCCGCTTGTTATCCAACGCCTTCTCCGTAAGCGCACGGGCCACCCGCTCACTCACGGCGGTGCCCATGAATACCTTGCGCACATGGCTGTAACTCACGTTCAGATTCTTCGCCACCGCATAGGCTTCTACATAGGAAAGATAGGGATTCACGCAACCCTTCCAGTTTTCGAAGAAGGGACGGTACTTGGGGAGGGGAAGCTTCTTTGAAGGCTCTTCAACCGGTGATTGAACACCGTTCGAAGAGTAACTGCCGGTGCAGCGGATGCTGGGGAGAACTTCACCAGCTATCCAGTTGACGAAGCGGTCGGCCTCCGGCTTGTTACTGCGGAAGGCGAGCTTGTACATGGCGGATTCGTTGATGACTACCATTCTTCTAACCCCGCTCACATCATCTTCTGAGCCGTAAATGGGAAAACTCCCCATCCCCTTCCACTCTTCAGGAATTGACTTCAATGTCTTGCCACTCCAGTCGATATCCAAAGCCATTGCGACATCCTTAGCCACAAACCAAGGTTCACCGCCTTTCATCTCAGTACGAATACTGATGTTTTCGTTCTCGTTGTAAAATACTTGCAAGCCCGTAACCTGCGGATTGATTGTTGGATTCATACATTATTATATTAAAGGATTAGTGCCTCCTTATAAGGGTTCTCCACTTTCTTCTTAATCGTAGTGACTTCAAACTGTTCACCACCATGATTCAGTGCATAAGAGCGAAACATACGTGCAGACGGACTATTCGTTTCAAAGCGCATAGCCGCCCAGACTGTTCTTTCTGACACCTTGAATCGCTTGGCTATTTCTTTCTGAAGTTCCAAGCTGATTTCGATTACTTCTCTTTTTTCTTCCATGCTCTATTATTATTTAATTGATATTGTCTAACTTTGAAGCGTTTCTCATCTCGAAGACTTTGCAAATTTACAGATATTCTGTAAATAACAAAACTTTTAATTCAGAAATTATGGAATTATACGAAAAAATTCTTTCTAAAGAAGAAATCAATAGGCGCTTCATTAAGGCAGTAACGGCAATTATGGTGAATAAGCTTATCTCCAGCAAGACAGGATTAGCTGAGTCACTCGGTGTTAAGCCCGCAAAATTTTCAGAAATCCTGAACAGCAGAATGAATGTAGGAATAGATATGATTGCTAGAATGTGTGATTATTACGATGTCTCCCCAGATTGGCTTCTTTTAAGTCGTGGAAACAATGTATTCAGACGAATGGATAAACAAGCCATATGGATTGATGATGATAACCTGAATATGAAGTATACAGAAAATAGTATGTCTGATAGCAAAAACAGCGAAGAACCCACTATTGGGGTTACCCCCAATGTTGTCCCCATTTCTCCTGCTGAAGAATCTATTATATATAAGATGTATAAGGAGAAAGAAGCTAAAATTGAAGAACTAAACGCCAAAATGCTCTCCATGTCTGAAGAGATAGGTCGCATGAAAGCGCAACTTTCACAATATCAACCCGAGAATCAAATTCGCCAGCCGGAGGCTGGTGATCTCGAAGGAAAGGCTTCTGCGAAGAATGTATATACAAAGAAACATTCTTCGCCCGATGCCGACAATGCGACATCTGCCACTGCCCAATAAAAAAACAATTAAATATTAAGAACTAAAATAATCATCAAATAATGAACAATATTATCGTTACTACAACCAACAATATAGATAATGCTACTATTGAACGATACATTGATGTAGTATCAACTAATGTAGTATTAGGAACAAATGTGTTTTCGGACTTCGCAACATCTTTCACTGATTTTTTTGGTGGCACATCTGATACCTATCAAAAGAAATTAGACTTTATATACAAACGAGCTTTAGACATAATCTCTCAAAAAGCAATCATGCTTGGAGCCAATTGTATCATAGGTTTACGAATTGATTTTGATGAAGTGTCAGGTAAAGGTAAATCTATGTTTATGATTTCAGCTACAGGAACTGCAGTATTGATTAATAAACAAAAAATAGACTCCATGCAACAAACAAATAAAAAAAACGGATGCATACAAATTGATTATCTACAAGATGAAATTAAAAAAAGGAGCCTTTTTAAGAAAATACAAAAAGGTAAAAAACCTACAGAAGAAGAATGGAGTTTCCTAAGGAATAATTTTGTCCCAGAAATAGCAGAATATCTATTAGAGCCCTTTCTTAGATTATCGAAAGATGATATCGAAATACATGCCCAAGATAGATTATTTAATGATATTTTCCCTGAATATTTTTGTCTATTAAATAAAGAAAGAGCCACAGAGTTATTATATTCCTATATAGACAGATACCCCGATAGAGTTGTTGCATTAGCTGATAAAGCTTATTTATTTAATTCTAATAAGATTAAAGAAGAGATAAAAGCAGGGAATTTAAAAGTTGCAATCCAACTAATAGCCATAAACAAAGAGTCATACACTTTAAATGATATATCAGAAATGAAAATTATTTCTGATATGTTTGATCAATTGCCTGACCTTGGAAGAATAGAGCTTGTTAAAGGTGTATTTTCTAAAGGAGAAGAAAAATATATTTGTCCCAATGGACACAAAAACTCTAAAGAAGAAGAATTTTGCAATGAAGAAAAATGTATGCAAAACATTAAAGGACTAACGCAAAAATCCGTAAAAAAAATAGAGGAATTTAAACTAAAAATAGAAACCTTAAATGATTTACTAAATTAACATCGTTTATGCCATCATAATGATTCATTCAATAGCTCCCGGCATCATCACCGGGAGCGTTTTCCATTCAACAATCAATCACCTCTCCATACGTTTTATCCCTCAGACGGAGCACTGATCAGCGGGAACGTTCGTCTAACACCTTCAAAACCATTGTGGCGGAGACAGGATTCGAACCTATACCATGTGTAATCACATGTCGGCACCTCATTGCCTTATCCTACCGCCAAAAGCATGCGCACACACACTTTTGCGACTCAAATATACACATATCCTCCAATATACACTAAGAATCAAATACTTACTCAGCTTTCACAATGCAGACAGAAACAAAAACGCCTATACTATCCCCCTATAAATAACCATAAAACAGCAGTAAAACAATATCAAATAAGAAATATCACTATAAAAACAGTCGTTTTTTAAAGGGAAAAAGTATCCCCAACTTTTATATAAATGAAATATTCTAACATAAAAAGTATCTCCAACTCAGTATCTCCAACAGTATCTCCAACTCAGTTTTTAACATTTAGAAGAGCAAATTACAATCATACATTATCCATTCTTCCCACCCGTCGTTTATCGGACTTTAAACAGCCTCCTAAACAGTTTCACCAACAATAAAAGCCGCCCAGAATACCGTTTTAATGGTTTCTGAGCGGCCTTTATATAAAATCCAGCCGAATTTATTAGCCTATGTAAACTTGCACCGTTTTATCTGTTTAAATATCCCTCTCCATGTAACTTAAAAACCAACCATTGTAACACATCGTTTTATTTTTCTCACCTTCACAAATTGTCTTCAAACTCCCTATTCATGGGCAATAGAGTGTATTTTTGCAGCCGCCGTAGTTTACACAGATCGTTATATGCCCCTTAAATGTGTAGCTGGGTCAGCAGTTAAATATCATTGATAATCAGAAGAGTATATTTACCTGAATTTTATTCTTGATGTAAAACCATTTACCCGGGCATGTAAAAGCATTTACCTCAGCATGTAAAGCCATTTACCTCGGCATGTAAAAGCGTTTACCCCGGTTGGTAAATGGAACCGGCATTCAAGGTTACGGGGGTACGCACGTAAAGGCAGCGTCAAGGCAACGTATGCTTCGGACAGACCATGCTTGAGGGAAAGCGCCGGCGGAAGGAAAGCCGGGAGGACAAGGTAAAGGGTAAGCGCCGTCTATTCAGGAAGGCAGGAGAAAGGGAATAGCAGACAAGGAATGGGGCGGACGGGGGGCAAAGAATATCCCAAGCGGCAAATAACAAAGGACTTCCGGAAAAAAGCAGAGCATTTTCAAACAAACAAGCGGGGATATGAAAATGCTTTTTAAAGGGAAAGCAGACAAGAAACGAAGAATATACTTCTGAATACAAGGGAATTAGGAAAGTTTTTCAAGCGATGGCAGAGGGTGGAAGATGGAAGATGAAGGTGGAAGATAAACGGGCTGAAAACGCAATCTTCCACCAGGGTAAATAAATGATAATCAGATAAAAAGATGGAAAAAGGTGGAAGATGGAAGATAGAAATGCATTTCGCGGAGGAGAGGACAGAAAAGGCACTGTCCACAGGGCGGACGCTCAATAAATATAACATCTTATCATTTTCTATATTTTTTCAATACCAATGACTTTATCTCTTATTTTCTCATCCCATCCACATGCTTT
>PPYE01721446.1_pt1 | contig 13589 bp, 10 predicted proteins | sample 1559881 | NCBI WGS metagenome assembly PPYE01 (sample SAMN08240022, study PRJNA423297) | Human gut metagenome, whole genome shotgun sequencing project.
GATGGAATATGACGAATATATCACTTCCGACCATATTAAGGAATTGCGGGCGAAGATGTACGGAGACAAATAAGTGACCACTTAAAAGAAAGAGAGGGTCAGTTCATTTGAATGAATGAACTGACCCTCTGTTATTCTACCTCTTCCATCAGCGCCAGCTCCCAGCTTCTCCATACGACCGTTGTCAGTTTCAGTTTCCCTTTCTCACGGGCTTCCGCCACACATTCGTCCTTGCTATAACGGATCAGCTGCTCCCGCGCTTCATCGGCAAGCTCCCTTATTTCCTTTTCCGGAGCACCGGCTTTCGCATACTTCACTTCCAGCAGATAAGTGTAGGGTGGAGATACGGGTACGGCCGGACTGGGCTTGAAGAAGAAATCTGCAAAGCCTTTGTTCATTTCATATTCCGGATACAGTTGATAATAGCGGAACATACTTAGATAGGCGAGTAGGAATCCTTTGATATGGGCTTCCCCTTCTATATATTCTCGGATACGGCTCTGCTCCCGGATGGCCTCTGCCACAAATTCGAACAACGGTTTCCATTCTCCCTTGAAGGACATATTCTCAAACAGCGTGAGCAACCTGTTCACGTCAAGCTTGAATATTTCATGACGGGCATATCCTTGAATCAGGAAATTGAACAGCTGTTCTCGAACCACCAGGTTAGGCATGTGCAGGATAGGACGTCCCATCATATCGACTCCTTTGATGGAAAGCAGTCCGAAATAGAACAGCAGAGACTTGAAGTTGCTCACGTCCGTCATTTCCAACGCGGAGAAATGAGTGGCGATATCGGTTACAATTTCTCCCTTTTCCGCAATCTCCTTGATGACGGAGAAGTTTTCTCCCAGTCCGTGGTCAAGACGGACGAGGTAGGCAAGCTTGTTAAAGTCCGTCCGGATATTCGGATCTACAATCTCGTCCGGTTTGACTCCGTGCAATATCAATGACTTCATGCAATAGAGCACCATGTCCGAGTTGAACATGCAATCCGCTAATTTATTTTTGCTGAAGCAATAATTGTCATAATTTGGTTTCATCATTGCCACCGTGTCGTCTATGGACATAGGAAGAGCTCCTTGTTCCTTATAATAGGCCAGCATTTCCCGCAGCTCCTTCTCGCTGAACCCCACCAGGTCGTTAAACCAGGGATCGTTTGTGATATTCGTTCCTATGTTGAATCCGCTTGTCACGTCGTCCATCGTCACCGGGCTTACTCCCGTGATAAACAGTCTGTTGACGGCGGATCCCATTCCCGTGGTGGCGGCTTTTATTACATTGAAGAATCTCCGGATATACCCTTCACCATGTGTCGCTTTCCGATATAAGTCCGTTCCGTAAGTCGATAGGATGGTATTCGTGAAATTATCGTATTCATCGATCAGTAGATATATTTTGATGTTCCCCTTGAGGGTGGCATACGAATTGATGGCGGATAACAATGCTCCCGGTTCTTCAAGCGTCTCCGCATTCAGCACATCCCAGATCTCCTTTCCCAATATCTGTTCGTACTTTTGCAGAAAATGTCTGAGCTTCCCGCAGCAATGCATCCGGAACGATTCCTCCACCTCATTGATATTCGAGCTCACCTCCGAGAAATTGAATCTCATGATGAGAAACTGGTTATGTATGGGTGTGGGATGTTGCCCGATATACAGCTTCCCGAACAATTCGTCGAACTGGTCAGCGTAACGGACATCATAGTACGCCTCCAACATCGCCAGCGTGAGGCTTTTCCCGAAACGTCGGGGGCGGATGAGGAAGAGATAAGACGGCTGCATTTCTATCTTTTCGATAAACATCGTCTTATCCACATAATAATAGTTTTCTTTTTGGATGCGTCCGAAATCCGTCAATCCGTATGGTATTTGTTTCATCATATTGCGATTCCCTTCTTTAATTCATATCGAAGCAAATATACGGAAAACGGATGAAAGTGGCATTTTTAAAGCCACTTATTTATTCGTTTATTTGTTATTTTGTAAGAAAACAGCTGTTTTTATCTCCATAGTTGAGTTTTGATTACTTTTTATTTGCCAAGAAATTCCACTGTATGCTTCACCGCTTCATTGAAAGCTGTTTCTTGACCGGGCACAGTGATAAACAAATGCACTGCCGAGGGAAATTCGAGTCGGGTAGCATTCACGCCAAGAGAAGTGATACGGTCGATAAACTCTTTCCCTTGGCAAGCCAGGATATCTCGTCCGGCTGCGATAAGGAGTGTACGAGGTAGTTTTTTCAAGGTTTTGTCTGTGGCCGACATGGGGGATATTTCCGGATTGTGTATCCTATCGGGTGATGACTCATAACTTTGGTTGAACGCCTCCATTAAATCTCCGTCCAGCCCGAATCCCTTGTCGTACTTCTGCCATGAAGGGGTATGGTCATTCCATGCCTTCACAACGGGATAGAAAAGCAAAAGCCCCGCTATATCCCCTTCGTTCATTCTCAATGTGGAAGAAATGGCGAGATTGCCGCCGGAACTATCACCGCCTACCATTATCCGGTTGGGAGAACACCCCCAACGGGCTGCATTCTTTATTGCAAATCTGATAGCTTCCTCACAATCGTCAAGCGGTGCCGGATAAGGGTGTTCGGGGGATAAACGATAGTCAACAGCGAGGACACTTATGCCGCTTCTCGAACAGACTTCGCTGCAAAACCGGGCACAACTGTTCAAACTGCCGATTGTCCATCCTCCGCCATGCAGATAGATAAGCAATGTATTGTCAGTGGAAGTGGTAGGGGTGTAAAGCCTCAGATTACCGGCGGGCTCTGTCACTTTTACATTTGCGGGATAAGTAGGTTTGCCATTACGCGCATTTCTTACATTTTCCAACTTCTTCGTATTTCCGTTGATAGCTGTAAATATAGCGTCACGCTGTGTGGGCTGCAGCGTTGGACTCATCCGTGCCATGAACGCGTCTGCCTCTTTCCGCATCACCGAGTCTTTGGGCTCGTCAGCGACGGGTATCCCCATGAGAGATACCGCCATTATCGTTGTTAGAATCATTTATTTCTTATAAATCAACTTGCTCGGCACTCCTTCGCCAAACAAACTGTCTCCGACGGTCGTAATCTTATCTCCGGTAGCCACTACATAGCGAAGATTGTCGCATCCCATAAATGCGCCGAACTCAATAGCCGTCACACCGGCGGGAAGTTCCAATGTGCCGCACAGACGGCCGCAATTACTGAATACACGTTGACCGATGGATTTCAGATTGCGGGGTAGTTTTATTTTCAGCAGGTATTTTTTCTGTGAGAAAGTGAAGTCGGGGATGGCCGTTGCGTTTGTTTTTGAAATGTCGACCGCTACCAGATTCGGCATATAGTCGCGGATTAGTTTGAAATCGGCGTTGTCCAGTTTGCCTTCTACAGTCAGGAAATTGATGTCTCTAGGTTGTAATCCGGCTTTCAGAATCTCTTCTTCCAATTTGCCCATCAGTCCCACTTGCAAGGTTGCTTCTACCGGTTCACCCTCGATGAAAGCGAAGTTCTGCCATCTGTCCTTATTACGGTAAGAATCGCTGCTGCCTAGAGGTACGAAGATGGCGGTAACGCTGTCCGCCAACGCTTCCGGCAACAGATTGGGAGCTGTCTTTTTGCGAATCTGACAGATTCTCAAGTTTTCGCAACCTTTGAAGGCTGCATCCTCTATGTTTTTGGTTTTTTCCGAAAGTATTATCTTCTCCAGCGTCTTCTTGCCTTTGGTTACTCCGTCTACAACATTTGAGAATGCGTATGCGGGAATGAAATTCGGCATATAAATGTAGAACTTTCCGTTGGGGTAAGTGCCCGCCTTGCCGCTGTACATCTTGATCTCGGCATTCGAGATGTCCAGTACTTTCAGACTGGCGAATTCGTCACGCAGATGTCGGAAGTCTTCTGCATTCAGCTTACCGGTCAGGGTGAGATGGGTGACGGCGTTGGCTTCATCCTCCGTCATCATGGAAATAAGTGTGCCGGGTTTGCTTACATAATAAGTTTTACTCACTTGTGCTACTGCTCCTAAAGCGTTGGCTGCCAATAAAAAGCTTATCAATAGTAGTTTAATTTTCATAATCATGCGAATTTGTTCTGACAAATATAGGAAAAAACGAAATTATATGATGTTTTTTTATGTTTTATATCTAATTTTGCAGGTGGATTAACAAATTGTAAAATGACGGCAGAAGATATTGTGGAGAAAAAAGAACCTAAGAGACTTCCTGTATGGGCGTGTATCCCACTGTTTATAGGAATATTTTTCATATTTATGGGATTGTACGGCACGCTGGCGAGAGGATTCTTGTCGATGGTGCTTGGAGTGGAAGCCCGTCATCCGGGATTGGTGGGGTATATTTTGCTGGAAAGCAGTATGCTGCTGGCTGTCCTCACTGCCGCCGTTATCATGTTACGTTTTGAACACCGTCCGTTCTCTGACTTGGGGCTGTCCGTCAGAGGACATACGAAAGGGTTGTGGTACGGGTTTCTGATGGCTGTCCTGTTGTATGTGGTAGGCTTCGGTCTGTCGTTGGCTATGGGCGAAGTGGAAGTAGTCGGTTTTCAGTTCAAGGCTTGGGATTTAGCGGGGGCGTGGGTGTTTTTCCTGCTTGTCGCAGTGTTTGAAGAGATTCTGATGCGTGGCTATATATTGGGACGTTTATTACATACTCGTCTGAATAAATTCCTTTCCCTGTTTATCTCGGCATCGTTATTCGCATTCCTGCATATTTTTAATCCTGAAATAAATGCCTTGCCGATGATCAACCTTTTGCTGGCAGGCATGTTGCTGGGTGCTTCTTATTTATATACGCGGAACCTTTGTTTCCCGATTTCCCTCCATCTTTTCTGGAATTGGATACAAGGTCCGGTTCTGGGCTATCAGGTGAGCGGCAACAATTTTGTGTTTACTATGCTGAAACTGAATATGCCCGAAAAGAATGTGCTGAATGGCGGAGCCTTCGGTTTTGAAGGCTCGCTCATTTGCACGGTACTGATGATTCTGTTTACTGTTCTTATTATCTGGTGGGGTGAGAAAAGAACGGCGATCAGTCTTGCGGTACACCAATCATGCTAAGCTGAATCCGTTTGCGGTCGGTATCTACGTTCATCACTCTGACCATGACGTGCTGGTGGATAGAAACGATTTCCGTAGGATCGGAAATGTAACGTTCCGCCAATTGGGAGAGGTGTACAAGACCGTTCTCCTTGATACCTATATCGACGAAAGCTCCGAAATTGGTGATGTTTCCTACAATGCCCGGAAGAATCATGCCTTCGCGTAAATCGGCTATGGTGCGTACATTCTTGTCGAACTCAAATACTTTGATGGTTTTTCGCGGGTCGCGTCCGGGCTTTTCGAGTTCCTGCATAATATCCTGTAGGGTAGGCAGGCCGACGACGGGAGTGACGTAATTGGAGATATTGATTTTCCGGCGGAGTTCCTTGTCGGCTATCAGCTCATTGACAGTACATTTCAGATCCTTTGCCATCTGTTCCACAATATGGTAACTTTCCGGATGCACGGCCGTATTGTCAAGCGGGTTCTTTGCTTCGGGAATACGGAGGAACCCGGCACACTGCTCGAAAGCTTTGGCGCCCATACGCGGAACTTTCATCAGTTCTTTGCGGGAGTTGAAGGCTCCATTCTCGGCACGATAATTGACGATATTTTGCGCCAGTTGAGGACCTAATCCGGAAATGTAAGTCAACAGATGGCTACTGGCTGTATTCAGGTTCACTCCTACGAGGTTTACGCAATTCTCTACGGTCTGGTCGAGCGCTTTCTTTAATTTCGTCTGGTCTACATCATGCTGATACTGACCGACTCCGATGGACTTGGGATCTATCTTGACTAATTCCGCCAACGGATCCATCAGACGGCGGCCGATGGAAACGGCTCCTCTGACCGTCACGTCGTAGTCAGGAAATTCGTCTCGGGCGATCTTGGAAGCCGAATAAATGGAAGCCCCCTGTTCGCTGACTACAAATACAGGAATCTGACGGTCGAATGTCTGTTGGTTGATAAAGTCCTCCGTTTCTCGGCTGGCTGTTCCGTTGCCGATGGAGATAGCTTCGATCTGGTAGGCTTCGACCATCTTACGGAGTTTCGAAGCGGCTTCACTGGTTTTGCCGACCGGAGGATGCGGATAAATGTTTTCATTATGCAGCAGATTACCTTGAGCGTCGAGACAAACAACCTTGCAACCGGTACGGAAACCGGGATCGATGGCGAGTACCCGCTTCTGTCCCAATGGGGCGGCAAGGAGTAGCTGGCGGAGGTTCTCCGTGAAGACGCGGATGGCTTCGTCGTCGGCTTTCTCTTTTGATTGTGCGGCAAATTCCGTTTCGATGGAAGGTTTGAGCAGGCGTTTGTAGGCGTCGATAGCAGCTTCGCTCACTTGTTCGCTGCATTCATTGTTACCACGTACGAATTGGCGTTCCAGACGTTCGATGCACGCCTCGTCGTCCGGAGTGATGGACACTTTCAGCAGCCCTTCGGCTTCGGCACGGCGGATGGCAAGCAGGCGATGGGAAGTGCAGCGTTTCAAAGGTTCGGAAAAATCGAAATAGTCCCGGTATTTGGCGGCCTCTTCTTCTTTGCCTTTAACTACTTTAGCGTTGATTTCCGCCTGGCGGCTGAATTGATTGCGGACGGCGTTACGGGCACGTTCGTCTTCGTTCACTTGCTCGGCTATGATATCGCGAGCCCCTTTCAATGCGTCTTCCACGTCTTTTACCTCTCCCTTGACGAATGAGGCGGCACGGGCGCTCAGGTTGTTTTCCCTCTGTAATAGCAGTAGGGTGGCAAGCGGCTCCAACCCTTTCTGACGGGCGGCTTCGGCACGTGTCTTACGTTTGGGCTTGTAGGGGAGGTAGATATCCTCCAGTTCTGTCGGATTCCAGGTGTCGTTGATACGTTTCTCCAGCTCGGCGGTGAGTTTTCCTTGTTCGGTGATGGTGCCGAGAATAGTCTCTTTCCGTTTGGCTATGTCGCACAACTTATCATGTTGCTCTTTGATCTGTTCTATCTGAACTTCATTCAGCCCGCCTGTAGCTTCTTTGCGGTAGCGGCTGATGAAAGGAATCGTAGCGCCTTCACCCAGAAGGTGGAGGGTACTGCTTATTTGTTTTTCCGATATGCCTGACAGTCCGGAAATCATCTTGTGAAATAATTCCATAAATTGTATTTTTTGAGAATAAATGAGCGACAAAAATACACATTAATCCGTTAAAACCGACAAGTTTTACTATATTTGCAACCTAAATAAATAAGTAAGCACATCAAAACTGCATAACTATGCCCAGATATTCAGGATGTCTTTTTGCTTTCTTCCTTTGGCTATCCCTGTCAATGGAGGTCTTTGCAACCTCTAAGGATATGAATCCTATTCTAATTATTTGTTCCTATAATCCGGCTGCCCATCAGACTTCAGTTACTATTTCCGATTATATGGAGGGATATACCAAACTGGGAGGGAAACGTGATATTATTATTGAGAATATGAACTGCAAGAGTTTCTCGGAAGCTCCTTTATGGAGTGGTATGATGACACAAATCCTTGCTAAATATCAGGGGGGAAAGCAGCAACCGGCACAAATTATATTGTTAGGACAGGAGGCGTGGGCGGCTTATCTGTCTCAGAGGGATTCGATGCGGGTGAAAGTTCCGGTAATGTGTAGTCTGGTCAGCAGCAATGTCGTGATATTGCCGGAAGATACCGTCGGAAGTTTGGATAGCTGGTTGCCCGAATCTGTAGATATCTTTGAAGATCATATGGATATTCCTGAATTGCAGTCGGGATTTATCAATCATTATAATATAGGAGATAATGTGCGTATGATTCGTGCGTTCTATCCCGAAACAAAACATATTGCTTTTATCTCGGATAATACGTATGGCGGCGTCACGATGCAAGCGTTGGTGCGAAAGGAAATGAAAAATTTCCCCGATTTGGATCTTATTCTGTTGGACGGAAGAAAACATACCATTTATACGATTGTAGAGGAATTGCGGCATTTGCCGGAGCATACTGTTATCATGGTGGGTACTTGGCGGGTGGACATGAATGAGGGGTATTTTATGCGGAACGCCACGTATGCGATGATGGAAGCGGCTCCTGCCATTCCTACTTTTACGCCTTCATCGGTGAGTCTGGGGCATTGGGCGATAGGAGGCGTATTGCCCGATTATCGGAAAGTGGGAGAAGAGATGGCTATGGAATCTGTCCGGATGGATAATCAGTCCGGCAGCACGGAGAAACATCTGCAGATTATTGAATCCAAGGCTGTGATGGACAGCCGGAAAGCGAAAGAGTGGGGGCTGGATCCGAAGGCTTTGCCTTTTGGCGTGGAACTTATCAATCAGCCGGTTTCATTCTATCAGCAGTATACGTATCAGATATGGTTTGCTTGCGCTTTGTTTGTTGTATTGGTGTTGGGGCTGTTTATCTCTCTCTTTTATTATTTCCGTACGAAGCGGTTGAAAGACGAACTGTTGAGATCGGACAAAGATCTGCGTGTGGCGAAAGACAGGGCGGAAGAGTCCAACCGTTTGAAAAGTGCTTTCCTGGCGAATATGAGTCATGAGATACGTACACCGCTGAACTCAATTGTCGGATTCTCGGATGTGTTGGCTGTGGAAGGAAGCACGGAGGAGGAACGTCAGTCCTATTTTCAGATTATCAAGACTAATTCAGATTTACTGCTCCGCCTGATTAATGATATTCTTGACCTTTCGCGACTGGAGGCTAACCGGGTGACGCTGACTTGGGAGGAGTGTGATATCGTACTGTTGTGTCGGCAGGTGGTTGCTTCCGTTAGTTTTTCACGGCAATCTTCGGATAATCAGTTTCTGTTTACCACTTCTTTTGAGACGTATCGGATGGAGACGGATATACAGCGCATGCAGCAGGTGATTATCAATCTCTTGTCGAATGCTGATAAGTTTACGAAAAAGGGGAAGATTACATTGGACTTTTCTGTCGATGAAAAAACGGGAATGGCGGTTTTTTCAGTGACTGACACCGGATGTGGTATCCCGAAAGAAAAACAGAAACTTGTGTTCGAACGCTTTGAGAAACTGAATGAGTATGCTCAGGGAACCGGATTGGGGTTGTCTATCTGTAAATTGATCGTATCTAAATGGAAGGGAGCTATATGGATTGATCCCGACTATACAGGCGGGGCACGGTTCGTATTCTCGCATCCTCTAAAAATAGAAAAAGAATGAAACGAATAACATTGATTTATGCTTGGCTTTTCTGTCTGGCGCTGTCCGTTGCGGCACAGGAAAAGGTGGTGAAGCTGAAGATTGTACAGACAAGTGATGTACACGGAAATTATTACCCTTACAATTTTATAACCCGTCAGGAATGGAAAGGGAGTCTGGCCCGGATATACTCGTTTGTTGAAAAGGAACGCCGGGAGTATAAGGATAATCTGATATTGCTGGATAATGGGGATATTCTGCAAGGACAACCTACCGCTTATTACTATAATTATATAGATACCGTGTCTCCGCATCTCTGCGCCGAGATGATGAATTATATGAAATATGATGCGGGCAATATGGGGAATCATGATGTGGAAACTGGACGTGCCGTATTCGACCGCTGGATTGGAACCTGTGACTTTCCCGTACTGGGAGCCAATATCATTGATACGTCTACGGGGAAACCTCATCTTCCTCCTTATAAAGTGTTGGAACGGGACGGGGTGAAGATCGTCGTTTTGGGGATGATTACACCGGCCATTCCTGCCTGGCTTTCGGAAAATCTGTGGAGAGGGCTTCGTTTTGACGATATGGAGGAGACGGCTCGCAAATGGATGAAGATAATCCGTGCAAAGGAGAACCCGGATGTGGTAATCGGGTTGTTCCATGCCGGACAGGATGCGTTTAAGATGTCCGGTAAATATAATGAGAATGCGTCTCTGAATGTGGCAAAGAATATTCCGGGATTCGATGTGGTATTGATGGGACATGATCATGCCCGCGAATGTAAGAAGGTGATGAATGTTGCCGGAGATTCGGTGTTGGTTATTGATCCGGCAAGCAATGGAGTGGTGCTGTCCAATGTCGACATCACTTTGAAATTGAAGGATGGTAAGGTACTTAGCAAGGATATTCAAGGGGTATTGACGGAGACAAAGGAGTATGGCGTCAGCGAGGATTTTATGAAATGTTTCGCTCCGCAGTATGAGGCTGTGCGGAAGTTTGTGTCCAAGAAAATCGGTACGTTTACTGAGGATATCTCTACGCATCCTTCTTTCTTCGGTCCTTCTGCTTTCATCGATCTGATACATACTTTGCAGCTCGATATCACGGGAGCCGACATTTCTTTTGCAGCGCCGCTTTCATTCGATGCGGAAATTAAGAAAGGGGATGTGTTCGTCAGTGATATGTTCAACTTATATAAGTATGAAAATATGCTGTACGTGATGACTTTGTCCGGTAAAGAAATCAAGGATTTTCTGGAGATGTCTTATTTCATGTGGACTAACCGGATGAAATCACCGGACGACCATTTGCTGTGGTTCAAGGAAAAACGTCGGGATGGTGCGGAGGACAGGGCTTCTTTCCAGAATTTCAGTTTTAACTTTGATTCGGCTTCCGGCATAATCTATACGGTGGATGTTACTAAACCGAAAGGGGAGAAGATTACGATTGTCAGTATGGCAGATGGCTCTCCTTTCGATATAAATAAGATTTATAAAGTGGCGTTGAATTCTTATCGTGGTAATGGTGGCGGTGAATTGTTGACAAAGGGTTCGGGCATTCCTCAAGAGAAATTGAAAGACCGTATCATTTTCTCTACTGATAAGGATCTTCGTTTTTACCTGATGAATTACATCGAGGAGAAGGGGGGAATGAATCCGAAAGCGTTGAATCAGTGGAAATTCGTTCCGGAGAAGTGGACTGTTCCTGCTGCCCGGCGTGACGCTGAATATCTGTTCGGGGTGGTCAATAAGTAGCCAAAAATGTTCATTTTGTCTGGTGATACTCTGTTTTGACTTGTATATCTGATTTATTGCTGGTATATTTGTCGCAAAAAGAGAGAGTATGGATATTCAAAATGTTCCTAAAGTAGGTATTTCTTCAGTAGTTCATTCTAAGCATATAGATGTTGATAGCATTGATGTCATTGATAATGATATAGCGCTCTTCGATTCGGAGAGCGTTATTTCCTTATATAGCGGTCCCAGCAAGTTGGAGGTATTGACAATAGGACTTTGCCTGGAAGGTGAGGGTACTTTTAATATTAATCTGCAGGATTTTCAACTATCTTCGGGAGGGATGGTGATAGCCCTGCCGAGCCAGATTATAGAACACCGGCAGTTTAGTCCCGGCTTCAAGGGAATCTTCTTTGCGGTATCCAAGAGTTTGCTGGAGACATTGCCTAAAGTAGGTAATTTGCTTGCATTGTTTTTCTATCTGAAAGATTATCCTTGTTTTAGCCTGACTCCGAACGAGCAGCGCACGGTGCAGGAATATCATACGTTTATCAGAAAGAGGTTGAGGAGTAAAGGGGATCTGTATCGCAGGGAGGTCGTGCTCGGACTGATGCAGGGTTTCTTTTTTGAACTGTGCAATATCTTTAACAATCATGCGCCTGCAGCCACTGCTTCGGTGAAGTCGAAAAGCCGGAAAGAATATATCTTTGGACGTTTCTATGAAACGCTGGTAGAATCTTATCAATCAGAACGTAGTGTGAAGTTTTATGCTGACCAGCTGTGTCTGACACCGAAACATCTTTCCGGAGTTGTGAAGGAGGTGAGCGGAAAGACCGTGGGCGAGTGGATCGATGAGTTTGTGATTTTGGAAGCAAAAGCACTTCTGAACTCCTCAAGCATGAATATACAGGAGATAGCCGACCGCTTGAACTTTGCCAACCAGTCCTTCTTCGGGAAATATTTTAAGCATTATACGGGGATGTCTCCCAAAGAATATCGGAAGAACCGATAATGTGTTTACAAAACTCCGGAGCGTACGCGGCTCAAGGTCTCCGGTGTCATCAGCAGGTAAGAGGCTATGTATGCCAAAGGAGCGCGTTTGATGATTTCCGGATGCGTTTCGAGCAGGAGATTATAGCGTTCGCGGGCGGATTCAAAGCGCCAGGAATCAGCTTTGACTTGCGATACAATTAAAGAGTATTCCAATATTTTCTGATAGAACATATTGATTTCCCAATTTTCTCTCGCCAGCTTCTGTATCATGTCGCGGGGAAAAAGGTAGATAATGGAAGGTTCCAATGTTTCTACTATAAGCCGGGTAGGTACTTGCTTCAAGAAGCTTTCAATGCACATCACGATACATCCTTCGTAAGAGAAATGCTCGGTAACGTCTTTCCCGTTTTTGTAGTAGTATTGTCTGAGCATACCTTTACCGACGAATACAATCTCGTGAGCGACCTCTCCCTCATTCAGTGCAATGGCTCCTTTGGGAAACTCTTCACGGATCAGTATACTTTCTATCTGCCGTCTTCCCTCTATACTCATTTCCGGAAAGCGGGAATTTACAACGGCATTTACAGTTTCTCTTAACAATGTATCCATGTCTTTTTTGTTTTGGTGTGTGCAAAAATACTAAAAACGGTTGATATAAATCAATTGCAGCACAAAAAAGATGTATATTTGTTATTAAATCAAGATATAGAAAAGATTATGAATAAGATAATAGGATTGGCAGTATTGCTGCTATGCGTTTTTGGCTGTGCGAAGGATGATGATGCGATTTATTATCCGGTAGGCAATGTAGATATTGAAAGGGGTGGTGTCGCTCTGGAAGATGGAAAGGGAGAATTGGTAGCCGGGAGTTATAATGAGGGGGATTATGTGCTGGATACGCTGGCGCAGTATCCGGGAGATCCTACTCTTGGCAAACTGACGTTTATGATTGATCTGAAGAATCAGTTGGCGAGACAGGAAGCTGACGGATTTAACGGAATCGGTAAATCGGGATTGACAATGAGTCTGGGATATAAGAATGGTGACTATCCGTCGGAGAGCCAGATACCTGTTTATACTTCTCCTGATGTAACTGCTACGTATGCGGTTAAACTCCGTTTAAAAGGGGAGCTTGCTTTGGCAGGAGATGAATGGATGATTGATTACATTTATGTGCAATTGGCTGGCTTATTTCAACCTTATCCGCCTGCGTCCTTTCCTGAAGTGTTTATGTGTAAAGGTGGTGAGCAGCCATTTGCTGCTTTTGACTCTTTCCGTAGGACTTGGACATTTGATATTACTTATAACCGTTCCGGTCTTTCTTTCAGTCAGTTATATTTCAATTTGTTCTTGAATCTGGCAGGACAGAAACGGGAAGAGAGAATTAGGTTGAGGATTGATAAAGAATCTTTCTTTGAGGTGTATAAATTAAACGAGGAAATGAATTGATTCATTTCCTCGTTGTGTAGTGGGTACGAGAATCGAACTCGTATTACATGCGTGAGAGGCATGTGTCCTAACCGTTAGACGAACCCACCGGATTTTGATTGATTTAAAAAGAGCTAAGTCTTAAAATACTTAGCTCTTTTTATTTTGAGATTTTGCGGAAGCTGGGGGATTCGAACCCCCGGTACCCTTACGAGTACGTCAGTTTA
>PPYE01345466.1_pt1 | contig 13588 bp, 6 predicted proteins | sample 1559881 | NCBI WGS metagenome assembly PPYE01 (sample SAMN08240022, study PRJNA423297) | Human gut metagenome, whole genome shotgun sequencing project.
AACAGACTTGAATTCTTTCTGTCTTTCATACTTTAATTATTAAGTTAAACAAAAGTTAGAAAGCAGTTTTTAAAATAAAGTTATTATATTGATAAACAGTTAGTTATATTTTATTAAAGACTCATGATTTGAATAAAAATTAGATTTATGTTTTCTTTTAATCAAACATCTTCTCAATCTATATTCTTATTAATCAAGTATATAAGAATTAGCATTCCCATACTATTATTATTAATGGCATATTTTATTTCCTTTTTATTGTATTCAATACCGTGACTTATCTAAGTCAATATCATTCAAAATAAACAACACATACTACTTTTTTGATAAAAACTTGCTATGGATTTTAAAATCATCTATAACAGATGATTGACGATAATTTGACATTACATCGAATTCTTTTAAATAACTTTTTAAGCATAGGAAAGATAGGATACGATTCTTAAAAGTATTTTTATTTTTCAAGTATGAATATACAAAATGAAAGCAGAAATAAAAAACTAAAAACTTTATGATGGATCTTTACTATAGTTCTTCTTTTAAAGTAGAATACCCTTTATAAAAATAGGGAGAATTTTAGTCCAAACAATGATCTGACATGATTGAGAACTAAGACTCAATTATTAGATTTGTATGCTTAGTCAACAGATGTCTTGGCATATTCCCAATATGTACTTTGGGTATCTTTAATAATAATAAAACCTGCACATTCCTGCATAATCCCAATAATGGTCTTTATTAGATGAATGATGTCTAAGAACTTCAACCTAGAAACTATTAACTTTATAAAAGATGTGACTTAAAAAAAATACTAATATATGGATTGCTCAAATTGTTTTCAATTGAAAAATCCATATATCAGTATTTCATTTCCCAAGTTTTGCATCATATTTTTCTTGATTAACTAAGCCCCTACTGTTTTCATTGGTAAAACTTACGCAAATTCAATGACAATACTTCAGCAATTTTTTACCAAAGTATTGTCAACATTAGCGTCACGTCAAATTGAAGCAAATTAATCATTAATAAAAATAACCTAAAAGAATTAATGACTATTTTATAAAAACAAGTTCACCAATCTTATTATCAACAGAAAAAGTAATAAAGTAACATTGTTCCCTAATATCTAATATTTCAAGTCCAGTTAATTTTATTTTAACAGGAGCTTCCCCTTTTTTTAAAGTAGTTAAAAAAGCATTTAACTTCTTCCCCATTGTAGAATCTCCCTCCCATTCTAATACATATTGAATCTGTTCCACACAAGAAGTAACAGCAACCTTATTCCCAAAAACTGTCAATCCCCAACCGTTAGGTTCATCTAGAGCAATACTATTTGTCCAAACAAACCTTGGTTTATCTGAATCCAGTATTTTAGAGATAATAATAATATTAAGAAGTGCTGTTTGACCGTTCTCATCAGTAACAGTTAAAGTTACACAACCTGTCAATAATGCACGGATATTTATCTCATTATTTTCTATCTGTGCAACAGCTAATTTCTCATCTGATAAAGAAATCTGATAATTTCCACTTCCACCAATTATTTTCACAGTAACTGTCTCTCCTTCTTTTATCTGAATTTTAGTTTGTTCAAGAGATAACTCAGATATACTCTCCACCTCTTCCTTGCAAGAGGTTAACACATTAGTACCTATTCCTAAAAATAAAAGATAGAAAAACAGATTGTTAAAAAAGTTTCTCATAGCATGAATATTTATCATTTATTAATAATAAGAGTTGTAACCGCTCCATTTTCACTTATTGCTTTCAAATTTAATTCACCACTCATTGAAGTCAAATCCACAATTCCATTCTCTATACTTACTTCTTCTCCATTAACGTAAAATTTATTAAAAGATGGGTATTATCTACATTAATTAAATGTTGTGGAAAACCTCCCGAATTACGAGGACTTAATGATAAGTTATTTTTAATAATATGTCCATATCCAGGTACATCAACAGCCTCATTTGACGATTTTCGATTCAACATATTATAATTACTTGGATTTTTATAAGCCGTATTGTTTTCGAAAATCAATCCTCCAAGATGATGATTAGAATAGAATCCTTGCTGACGATTATAATATGCTAAACAATAACGCACTGTATGTTGCGGTATCGGATTTGGAACCTTTTTTATGTCTCCCATACCATATCCACCAGATTTAAAACCAGCTCCATTTCCACCAGAAGATTCTATAGAATGGGGCTTATACCCATTACGAAATGACCAACAATACTCTATAATATATGAAGCATAACAATTAATCAAATCAAAACCATCATCTCCATTGTTCCAAGCCCGACAACCTCTAAATATATTTCCAGTACTAGTTTCCTTATTTGCATGCCCTCCAAATCCATCTACATTTCCAGAATCACCTTCAGAATATCCATCATAATTATCATGAGCGTCACAATTCAAAACTAAATTATTCATACCTTTTACCAAATAAAAGCCAATTGCCATACCATCATGTACATCTATATTTTCCAATATATTATTATTTCCTCCCTCAATACGAAAAACTTCAGACTGAGTATGACCTTTAATTGCTACTTGAGTGCCTACAACTTCAAAATTCTTGAATCTCCAATAGCTACCAGCAATATAGAATACGGCAACACGACGATCTGTAAGTTTGATTTGCTCCATATTAAGTACCGGACGCTCATTCTCATAGCCAATAACACAAATTGGACTTGATGGACTGCCCTTTTGTTTAATATCAAACACTTTAGCATAAGTTTTATTTCCACTTTTATCCATTATCCAATCTTCAGTAACATTATATTCTCCTCCACGCAGATATATATTATCACCAGGTTGAACCAACTTTAGAGCTTTAGACAAGGTTGCAAAAGGTTTTTCAATGCTACCTACATTCATGTCATTTCCATCAGTTGCCACATAATAATCTGTTGCATAAACAGAAACAGACATTCCACATGCACACACCAATCCGGCGCACAATTTCCTTACAAATGATTTCATACTACAAAATTTTAATTATAAAATATAAGGTTACAATCCGATTTGTTAAAGCGTATTGAATTCGAAATAATACCAATGTTGGCATTGTTCTTTCAAGCAAATTAGAAAAAAATAGTCAACAGTTTTATTAAAAATAAGCAAACAAAGTCTTATTTTTTCCGATTATATTATTAACTATTAGATTAAACAAAGAAAATATAAAAAGGCTCTTTTATAAAAGCACTACTTCGGTAAATTTTCACCTGGATGTTAAAAGTTAAACATAGAGCAGACTGAAACTAGCTCAATAAACATATAAGAGATCATTGAAAAATTGTCAAAAACAGATGGTTAGGCAATAAGAATTGTAGATAAAAAAGTAACTAAATAGCTGATAACAAAGAAGAAAAAATTACGTAATTCATTGTTTTTTTTATAATTTAACAGAACCAGATTCCAATTGGATTTTTGCTTTAAAGACAACAAACAACATGCTGGAATCACCAACTGTCAGTCAACAGACTTCAGAAAGCTGGATTTTCACTTCAATGCATCGCTCGTTGCCATCAACTTGGTCAAAGCGATATGTAAGAAACCCGAAATAACATATTCCATTCCTCTTGCAAGTCAGTTATACACAATGCTTATATACTTGAACGATTTATTTGCATATTTGAAATTAACTTAGGCACACAAGTTATTGACAAACTTTTCAAAGAACTCATTTTTTTACTGCCAAAGCTGCTTAGACTTGGCTAATTTTTAACGAACTATCACAATGAAGAATCCAATGTTTTAAGGAAGCATAAAATCTTTCAAAGCCATTTTACAATGTATTTGTTCTTGTCCGGAAACGGTTTCTGAATTCAAATATACATCGATAAGATCGTCATCATTCATACCTTTATCTTGAAATTTATAATAAATTTCTCCAGGCATTTCAAGACTTATAAACGAAGAAATTGAGTTATTACTACTTTGTATACTATTATTAAAATACAAATTTAAATTTAACTTATTATTAGAAGTATCTATATCCTTTTCGCCATCATAGTATAATAAAAAGAAAACCGGCTTATATAAATCATACTCAAAAGTTGGAACAATATTCATATAACCATTTTTTATATAGAATGCTCCGGCCGTTTTATCTAATGAATAAATACTCTTATTTTTTAGTTGGATAGAGTCTTGACCGAATATTTGATACTCTTCACTTAAAGTGTCAACATGAACTGTAAAAGTAGGAATCTGTTGGTTCATTCCATTCGTACTGTTTAATATAACATCATAAGTTTTTCCGTCCTCCAATTGAGTTGTATTTTCATTTTCATCCAATAAGTTAAAACTAACTATGGCACGTTGCACTTCTTTTAACCAAGGTATACGATTAAGACTTTCTTCTGTTGGAACTAAAATTGCACCAAAATCCGTGTATAACTTGTAGCCACGAATATTGTCTCCACCAACCGTAACATATACACCATTAAATTTAGACCATTGCGCATCATCGTCATTACTGAGACAAGAGCAAAATAGCCCGATACAAACTACAAAGAAAAAGAGGATATAAAATCTAGATTGTTTCATGACATTTCTATAAATTATAATTTAAAGGTAAAAGAGGATGCTTTATACATATTGATGCATCCTCTTATTGTACGTTTATTCTATTACCATCCTGCGTTTTGAGACAAATTAGGGTTTTTCATACGTTCCGATTGTGGAATTGGGAAAAGATACATTTTATCATCCCAAACACGATTGACAACATTTCGTTTATAAGTGATAGTACCATCCTCATTTTTTGTAAGTTTCATTTCTATGATGCTCTTTAATTTATCACCATCTTTCCATCTTCTCAGATCATAAAAACGATGTCCCTCAAAAGCCAATTCTACCATGCGCTCATTCTGATATTTATTCCAAAAGGCATCTGCCGACAAACCTGTTGGAAATTCCGGCATTTTAACATCAGTACGATTACGTATGATATTTACCGCTTCACAAGCTGTCATTCCGAATTCACCAGCATTATCAGCAGAACCCGTATATTGGAATATGGCTTCTGCATAGTTTAAGTAAAATTCTCCTAAACGATAAGTGATCCATGAATGGCGGCTGGTTTTTGTTGTACTATTAGCACTCAGATCAATGGCTGAATCCAAATATTTTTTCAAATAATATCCGGTAGGGGTTGCACCTGAAAGAGGTTCAGCATTTAAACCTCCATAAAAAGTTTCAATAGGATTGGCATTCTTTGACGGCCATTTTGTATCTCCATTCTTTACAATAGTCATATCGAAACGTGGATCACGTCCGGCATATGGATTAGAAGCGTCATAACCACTTCCTGTTTCATTCCACATTTTTCCAGTAGCTTTCATTTCATAGGCGTCAACCATATTTTGTGTTGGGCAATTACCGGAGTTTCCACCTGGCACTCCCATCGGAAAATTATATTCTTCCAATGTGCTGATGTTACCATTATATCGACGAACAAAAATCATTTCATTATTTGACCAGTTGTTAGGTCCCCACAATTCTGAATATTTACTTAATTTAAAACCATTAGCTGTACAAGTTTCAATTACCTCTTTATTAGCTTCAGCCGCTCTACGCCACAAATCTTTGTTATTTTCCGGATTAAATAATGGACTGGCAGCATATAAAGCAGCACGTGCTTTTAATGCCAAAGCTGCATAACAAGTAACACGACCGTTCTCTGCTGGGGCAATTCCGTCCAATCCAAGTTTTGTATAGTCTGCAGGTAATTCTGTAGATAATTTGTCACATTCTGCTATAATGGCGTTAAAAATTTCCTGTGCAGGGGTGCGTGTCAGACTGTTTACTTGATCTGTAGTTACCATTTCTGTAAAATATGGAACATCTCCATAAGCACGTACTAAATTAAAATAAAAATATGCACGCAAAAAACGAGCTTCCTTGAAACTGTTGGTATAACGGAACATTTGTGCACGATAGTCATCATTCAATTTTAGCTCATCAAATGTCAATCCTTGAAATTCAGCCAGATACTGATTACATATCTGAATTGCTTTATAGCTACTAGACCAGATGTTAGACATTGGATTAGCCGGGCTCCAAGATCCGTTTACAAAATCACATATATCATTGTTTGTATAAGCATATTCAGCTTCATCACAAGCAGATGCCAGCATTCCACCTTTATATGTTTGGCCAAAGTCATAGTCTAATATGGAATAAACATTGGTAATCATACCAATTACATTTTCATAACTTTCATCTATATAGTCTTTTCCGTAATTGGCATATTCGTGATAATCCAGATTACATGCAGCCAAAGTTACCATACATGCTATTCCGCTCACTATTTTTTTGATTTTCATAATCATGTTTTTAATTTAAGTTCAACAATTAAAAGCCGATAGTTAATCCAGCCACTACACTACGAGTTAAAGGATAAGTCGCTCCATAAACTTCGGGATCGGCAATATTAATCTTATCAAAGCACAAAAGATCAACACCTCTCACATAAATCTTTGCATTGCTCAATATCTTGCTTTTCTTTACCCATATTTGTGGAAACTTGTAATACAACTCTATTGAACGAAGTTTCAAAAATGAGCGGTCTGCCAACCACAAAGTATTAGTTTGATAATTGTTCTCATTACTTTGAGAACTCAAACGAGGATATTTAGCATCTTGATTTTCTGGAGTCCACCGGTTATCATAATATTCCTGTGAAATCGTTGTATTATTTATTAACGGCCAGTATAAACTCTTCGTATTTAATACAGCAGAATATCTTCCTGTCCCTTGGAACATAGCATCAAAGCCTAACCCTTTCCATTCTGCTCCCAAATTGAATGAATAGTAAATTTCAGGAGCAGTAGTACTATGTCCTATAGCAACTTTATCATTCGCATCAATAATATTGTCACCATTAACATCTTTATATTTTATATCACCAGGTTTTACATCACCAAATGACTGTTTAGGACTATTCTCAATGTCAGCTTGATCCTTAAAATATCCGATAACTTCCATACCATAAGTTTGCTTCAGAGGCTTACCTGTAGTTATAAGATTATCATACATACGCGGTTCTTCCATTTGCTCGATAATCTCATTTTTGGCTAAAGCAAAATTGGCTCCTATATTTAAAGTAATGTCAGCAATTTTTTTACGATAATTAGCACCAATTTCAACTCCCCAACTATCGACAATACCACCATTCTCATAAGGAGCAGTAAATCCTAAGACACTTGAATAATGACCGCTTGAAGACACCCAAATATCTGAACGTCTTTCATAATAAGCATCAAAAGATACGTCCAACCCATTGAACATACTGGCATCTAAACCAAAATTATATTTATATGCTTTTTCATGAGTAGAATTCAAAGAAGCCAAACGACCTAATGACCAACTTTGCGTTCCTACAGAATAATTTGTATCAAATGGATAATAACCACCGCCACCATATGTTTGTTCCCAATAGTTAGTAACCTCACTGTCATCATCCAACGGAAGACGGTCGGTATTAATGACACCAAACGAAGCCCTCAGTTTCATAAAATTAATCCAAGAAAGATCTTTCATGAAATTTTCTTTTGACATAACCCAAGCTAAGCCAACAGTGGGAGATATAGACCATTGGTGTCCTGGTGCCAATTTATTAGACGCTGAAGCAACTACACTCAAATCAGCAAAATATTTATCTTTGTATCCATAATGAGTATAGAAAGAGGCATTCTGACGATACCAGGTCTGATCGGTCCCTTTGGTATTACGGTATTCATAGTCCCATTTTAATTGACTATAAATTTTATTGTCCTTATTTATCTGTTTGTCATAAAATAAAGTTGCTGCAAAATTGAATACCCGTGTAAATGCAATACATTTAGCATCACTACTCATCGAACTTTCTTTACCATCAGTATAATAAGTCGTACTTGAAGGTACACCATTTTCCCATGCAGTTACCGAATTACTACCATAAACAAAAGTTTTAGAATGATTTTCCCAATATTGGGCATAGTTATCATAAGATAACATACCGCTTGCTCCTAGTCCTGGGGTTATAGATGATAAATCCTGGGTCAGCGTCATATCAGCGAACAATGTACGTTCGTGGAACTTTGTGTAAGCCGCCAAGTTAGCCATAGCATAATAACGGAATTTGCTTGCCCCACCTCGGAAACTTATATTATATATATTGGTAGCATCCATATCGCGATAAGTTTCTCCAAGCCAATCCACATTAGCATACAGATATGGATATTGACCACTACGAAATGCGTTCAATTCATCTTGTGTATAACGCGCTGTTAACCCGTCATTTGCCAATGCTTCATTCATGGCATTTGCATAAGAATAACTGTCTACAAACTTGGGCTTGCGTGCTTGCCAACCGAAACCATGATCATAAGTAAACTTGATTTCACGTGTATTATAAATACCACGTTTGGTAGTAATATTTACTACACCATTTATACCTTTATGCCCGTAAATTGCTACTGCAGCAGCATCTTTCAATATAGTGACAGTTTCTACCTCTTCAGGAGTGACATCTGTAATATCACGTTCAATACCGTCTACCAATATTAACGGATTATTAGTGGATAAACTTTGTAGACCACGAATAAAAAATGTAGGTTCGGCATCTGCATATCGTCCGCTACCTTGCAAAGTAGTCAACCCTGTACCATATCCAAAAAGCGAATTAGCTATATTTTTAGCACTACGCTTATTGAAATCTTCATTATATACGGTAGAAATTGATGAGGTAGATTCTTCCAGACGTTGAGCTTTATGATATCCGATTTCTACAACTTCATCGGAATATTTTGCCGGCTTACCGGAAGTTATGCTATCATTGAGTTCCTGTGCATACCCTTGCAGACTCAAAAAAGCAAGGAGTGCCGGAATAATTAATCTATTTTTTCTCATAATAATTAATTCAAATTGTAATTGAAGTATTCATTAGTTATTACCATCCGGGATTTTGAACAAGCCCGTATCCTTTATTAACTTCTGTTGACGGGAATGGAGAAAGATACCATTTAGGGTCAAATCCATTTGTCCACCAATAACGAGTTGGGTTATTCAATTCAAATTTTTCATATTCAAAATGGGTCGGATAAGCCATCTTCCCTTCATCGTTTCCACGCCAAGGCAAATCTCTTCGTACTCCGTTGTCATCCAAACGATAAATGAAAAGTCCATGCAATTGTTTTTCAAATATATCTGCTCGTTTATAGCGAATCAAGTCAAAGAAGCGTGCATCTTCCATACCTAGCTCACAAGCACGTTCACGAAGAAGTTCTTCGATAAAAGCATCCTTGTTACTTTGTAAATTTTTATCCGGATTACATTCCGCCAATCCTTTCATTCCTACACGTGCACGTACAATATCTACTTGAGCTATAGCTTTATCCATACTGCCTCGTGAACTTTGACACAATGCTTCCGCATAAATTAAATGCAGTTCAGCTATACGGATACAAGGCCAATGTACATATCTACGCAGCATATCGTTTCCCATTAAGAATTTGATAGGTGCATATCCCGTAGCAAATGAACCTGTTTGACTGGTAGGACCATTGCCGGCACTCTTTCCCCCCAACCACGATTCAAAACAATAACCTGACATATTTCCTGTGGTCCAATCCAAAGATTCTTGCTGACCGTTTACAATGATTTCTTCATACATACGCGGGTCACGGGTCAATTCTATATTTATCAGTCCGTCACTGGCTGTGCCCGTTCCTTTCAAAAACATTTCATCCAGTTTTCCTTCACTTTTGGCCTTATCCCAATCAAACGGCGTACCATCTTTCCAAGGGAACATTTCCATATATTCTTGTGTAGGACTGTAACCACGATGAATTTTCATAAGAGGATCTCCCCATTGGTGCCAATTATAATGACTTGATTTGAATGCATCAATATCAATTACACGTGTGTTTATCAATACTTCCGGGCTATCCAAATTAGCATAGCCTGCACGATATGCCAAACGATAATCTTCTGGACGAGTACCTTTCGCCTGCTGTAAACTGTATCCACCTTTAGAAGCCAGTTCATTAAAGAATTGTTCACACGCTTCCAGACAGCGATCCCATAGTTCCGGTTTATAGCCACCATACCAAATAGCAGGATTGCCTGTCGCTCCCGGGTAATAAGGCTGGTCGGAATTAAATAAAGGTGAGGCTGCAAATTGAAGAATACGACATTTATAAGCTAAAGCTGCCGCTCTAGTCCAGCGTCCGGATTCAGATGCAGGTGTTTCTACAGTCCAAGGAAGTACAGCAGCAGCTTCATCCAGCAATTGTACCATATAATTCACTGTTTCTTCCACACTGTTACGAGGCATTTCATAGCTTGTATCCGTTCCACTGAATGTACCTTTAATTAAAGGAATGCCACCATAATGACGAAATACATCAAAATAACGGGAAGCAAGAATACATTTCGCCTGTGCCACCATAGAAGCTTTTTCATCTTCCCCTAGCCCCGGTACATTATCAATATTCTCAATCAACATCCATACTCCACGTACAGCTTCCCAGACATTATTTCTTAAATAATCAAATTTATCAGAACGTTTACCATAATTGGCAGTGTGAGTACCTTTATAATATGGTCCTGAGATTCCACATGACGGATAAGTGAAAACATACAAATCTGTTAAAGCTTCAGGCTTGCCTACATATTGATTGGAACTTTCCTGATTAGCCACATTCTTATATGGAAGCCCATAATATTGCATGCCATAAAGATTAGTCAGAAATTGTCGGGTATATTCAGCATTATTAAATACTGTATCTTTTGTAACCGACCCTCCCGGAGCCTTTTCCAAAAAAGAGTTGCCAAACTTAATCTCATCGACACATGAAGTAGCGATGACAGATGTCAGAGCCAGTCCTGAAGCAACATTAAAAATCCATTTATTATATTTTTTCATTTGATTGCATTATTAAGATTAAAAACCAAGTTTCAAACTCAATGAATATGTTTTTGTCAGCGGATAAGAGGGAGAATTACTAGCCTTTGATTCCGGATCACTCCAAAAATATGGAGTAAAGGTCAATAAATTATATCCACTTAACGCTAACTGCATAGTATTCAGTTTCAGTTTTTTCATAAACGGAAGATTGAAATTATAAGCAATTTGCAGATTTTTCAAACGAAGATACTTAGCATCTTTCTCCCACAAAGTTGATTCCGCATAGTTATTGGTATCGTTGATAAATGTCGCACGCGGATATTCCGCATTTGGATTCGGATTCTCTGGAGTCCATGTATGATCTAACATATATTCCAACAAACCTCCTTGATCTGAGTTTGTACGGTCTGTAAAAGGTTGGCGGAATACACTTGATATACTGCGGCTTACATTCCATGCGGCAGTCCATTGCATTGAAACATCAAATCCCTTCCAACTGAATCCCATATTAAGACCGGCCATGTATTCCGGATCATCTGTGAAACCAAATTGACGTGACATATCGTTAGAATCTATTTTACCATCGTTATTTAAATCGACATATACACAATCACCATTTTTTAAATCACTGACTAATTGTTCTGGCATATCCGTACCATATACTTCTTTGTAATGAGCAGGGGTTGTTTCCGAATTATAATATTCAAAGAATTTATATTGACTGCGTGAACCAAGACGACGTCCTTTTTGATACATATACTCTTCATTTTGCGGAGCTTCTTTTCTCTCTACCACCCGATTTTGATTGTACATCAAATTCAATCCTACGTTATACCTGAAATTGTCACCTATTTGATCATTCCATTTTAAAGTGATTTCCCAACCCCAGCTTCTCATTTCCCCAAGATTAGCCAATGGAGGAGTAAATCCTAATACAGAAGGAGCCGTACCGTCACTCAACATAATGTCTGTACGTTTTTCATGATAATAATCAAATGAAGTGCGTAAACGGTCATTAAGGAAATTAGCATCTACACCCAAATTGGTTTTCAACGCTTTTTCCCATGTAATATCTTGGTTATTCTTTCCATTTTCATAAGCAGCAGGACTTACTGTGGAATTATTGATACCAAACAAAAAACCATGACCATCACGGTTAATTAAAGAAGAATTATTAACTACATAAGGATCAGACATATAGAGGAAACGTTGCTTGTTTCCGTCAAAACTATCATTACCAACTAGACCGATTGTATAACGAAATTTCAAGAAACTTACTATTGATTTTATAGGTTTCCAGAATTTTTCCTCACTAACAATCCAACCAAAAGAACCGGCCGGAAAAGTACCAAAACGTTTGCCGGGTGCATAATTCTCGGAACCATTATATCCAATATTGAATTCTGCCATATAGCGGTTTTTCCAATCATAAGTTGCACGTCCCACTATACCAACCATACCACGAGGAATATCAGAATATGCACTAGGATAATATATCTTAGACTGATTGTATAACAATAATGCTGAAACATGATGGTTACCGAATTCCCGGGCATAGTTTAAGGCTGCCTCCATATACCAATCACGTGATTTAGCCGGATCCTTATCTTCATATTTCAACTGAGAATTTTGTCCATATTTCTTATAAGCAATCGTACCATCTTCTTGTAATACAGGAGTATAAGTTGCAACACTAGCACTAGCCTGTGTATAAGATGTAAAACCACTATTGTATGATCCTTTAATATGGAATGACAATCCTTTAGTTATAAAATCCAGTTTTTGTTTTAATTGGACATCAGCATTTAAGGTGTTATTACTGGTTCGCATAAAACCTCCACCATAGTATCCCATGCCGCTACCACCAGTAAAAGGCATTCTCAAATCCGGATAGTCCGTACTTGCATTAACCAGTTTGCCATCGACAAGTCCCGGGCTAGAAAACGGAGTGGAATAATACATGTTTATTAACATCCCGGCACTACCCTGTCCAGTATAAGGTTTAGAAGCATTATTAAATTTCTGGATTATTTCATCCGAAAACGTAGGATTCAAACCATCACCAGTATTTATTTGGTTATAAAAAGTAGCATATTGATAAGAATTAGCCATTTTAATACTTTCGGTCGGGGCAATAATACTTGAGGAAGTCGTAAATGAAATCTTAGCTTTTCCTTCCTTACCTCTTTTAGTCGTAATTAAAACAACGCCATTTGCACCTCGTACACCAAAAACAGCCGTAGCAGAAGCATCTTTTAATATAGAAATACTTTCTATTTCATTAGGATCAATATCATTCATACTACGTTCCACACCGTCTACTTGAATAAGAGGAGCAGATTGATTCCATGTAGCTTGACCACGGACAAAAATATTCGCTGCATCACTCCCCGGTTCACCGGAATACTGTACGGTAGTCAAACCTGCCATTTGCCCTGATAACATATTAGAAATGGAGCCTGTTGGAGTTTTTGTCAATTCTTCACCTTTTACACTGGAAATAGCTCCAGTCACAGAAACCTTTTTCTGAACGCCATAAGCTACAACCTCTACTTCTCCTAACATTTGAGAATCATCATCCAAAACTATTTCAATGTTAGATTGTTTTACTTCTACAGTTTTGGAACTATATCCAATGAATGAAATCAATAACTTAGCTCCTTTAGGAACATCCAG
>PPYE01662436.1_pt1 | contig 13587 bp, 19 predicted proteins | sample 1559881 | NCBI WGS metagenome assembly PPYE01 (sample SAMN08240022, study PRJNA423297) | Human gut metagenome, whole genome shotgun sequencing project.
ACGGCCTGACCCGCACCCTGCTGCACAACATGGTGGTGGGCGTGACCGAGGGCTACAAGAAGGAGCTGGACGTCAACGGCGTCGGCTACCGTGTGGCCAAGGAAGGCAACAAGCTGGTCATGAACCTGGGCTTCTCCCATCAGGTGGTCGTCGAGGAGATCGACGGCATCTCCATCGAAGTGCCCAGCGCCAACAAGATCGTCATCAGCGGCGTCGACAAGCAGAAGGTCGGCCAGTTCGCCGCCGAAGTGCGCGAGAAGCGTCCCCCCGAGCCTTATAAGGGCAAGGGCATCAAATACACCGACGAGGTCATCCGCCGCAAGGAAGGCAAGACCGGCGTCAAGAAGAAATAAGGAGGTGTGCCACTATGATCAACAGACCCGATACCAACGCTCAGCGGCTTAAGCGCCACAAGAGAGTGCGCGGCAAGATTTCCGGCACGCCCGAGCGTCCCCGTCTCAACGTGTTCCGCAGCAACACCAACATCTATGCCCAGATCATCGACGATGTGAACGGCAAGACTCTGGTGTCCGCTTCCTCCATGGAAAAGGGCTTTGAGGGCAAGGGCTCCGACTGCGAGGCCGCCAAGAAGGTTGGCCTGGCTGTCGCCGAGCGCGCCAAGGCCGCCGGCATCGAGAACGTCGTGTTCGACCGCGGCGGTTACGTCTACCACGGCCGCGTGCAGGCCCTGGCCGAAGGCGCCCGTGAGGGCGGCCTGCAGTTCTAAGGGAGGAGGAAGATTAAATGGCTCGTTTTGAAAGAGAACCCAGCGAGTTCACCGAGAAGCTGGTTGCCCTGAACCGCGTGTCCAAGACCGTCAAGGGCGGTCGTATCTTCAAGTTTGCCGCCCTGATGGTGGTAGGCGACGAGAAGGGCCGCGTGGGCTTCGGCCTGGGCAAGGCCGCTGAGGTGCCCGAGGCCATCCGCAAGGGCATCGAGGACGCCAAGAAGAATATGTGCAACGTGACTCTGTCCGGCACTACCATTCCCCACGAGGTCATTGGTGAGTTCGGCGCCGGCCGCGTGCTCCTGAAGCCCGCTGCCCCCGGTACCGGCATCATCGCCGGCGGCCCCGTCCGCGCCGTCATGGAGGCCGCCGGCATCCGTGACATCCGCGCCAAGTGCCTGCGCTCCAACAACCCGCAGAACGTGGTCTCCGCCACCTTCGAGGGCCTGAAGGCTCTCCGTGGCCCTGAGGAGGTCGCCCGCATCCGCGGCAAGAGCGTCAGCGAGATCGTAGGTTAAGGAGGGCCGTGAACATGGCTAATCTGAACATCAAGCTGGTCAAGAGCCTGAACGGCCGCATCGCCAAGCATAAGGCCACCGCCGAGGCTCTGGGGCTGCGCCACATCGGCGACACCACCGTACAGCCCGACAACGAGGCTACCCGCGGCAAGATTGCCCACATCGGCTATCTGCTGCAGGTGACCGAGGAAAAGTAAGGAGGTGCGCGAAATGAATCTGCATGATCTTTCCCCCGCTGCCGGTTCCAACCCCAAGGCTTACCGCAAGGGCCGCGGCGAGAAGGGTATCCTCTCCAAGTGTGAGTATGGCTACAAGGTGCTGGGCAACGGCACCCTGAGCAAGAAGCTGACCGTCCGTGCCTCCGCTTTCTCCGCCTCCGCCAAGGAGAAGATCGTGGCGGCAGGTGGAAAGTACGAGGTGGTCTAAGTGATCGAGACCATCCGTAACGCGTGGAAGATCCCCGAGCTGCGCAAGAAGATCCTCTTTACCATCTTCGCGCTGCTCATCTTCCGGCTGGGCTCGGTGGTTCCTGTTCCCTTTATCAACAGCGACCTGCTGGGCAATACGCTCAACAGCATGGGTGGTATCTTCTCCCTGCTGGGCACCATGAACGGCACCGCCTTCTCCATGGCCGCCGTTTTCGCCCTGGGCGTACAGCCGTATATCAACAGCTCCATCATCATCCAGCTGCTCACCGTTGCTATCCCTGCTCTGGAGCGTCTCCAGCGGGAAGGCGGCGAGGAGGGCCGGAAGAAGATCGCGGCCATCACCCGTTACGTGACCGTGGCTATCGCTATCCTGCAGGGCCTGGGTTACTACACCCTCATCAGCAGCTACAACCTGATCGACACCGCCGGCCTGCCCGGCTGGTGGGTGGCTGTTGTGATCATCCTGTGCTTCACCGCCGGCTCCGCCTTTGTCATGTGGCTGGGTGAGCAGATCACCGAGTTTGGCATCGGCAACGGCATCTCCATCATCCTGTTCGCCGGCATCCTGTCCCGGGTGCCCGGTATGGTGGAGTCCATCTACACCGGTATCAGCAACAACCTCAACGGCGTCACCGGCGAGGGTGTCTTTAACATTCCCTGGTGGGGCGCCATCCTCATCGTCATTGGTATGCTGGCCATCGTGGTGCTCATCGTGTTCATCCAGAACTCCGAGCGCCGCATCCCCGTCCAGTACGCCAAGCGGGTGGTGGGCCGCAAGATGTACGGCGGCCAGTCCAGCCACATCCCCCTGAAGGTGAACATGAGCGGCGTTATGCCCATCATCTTCGCCCAGGCCATTGCCTCCCTGCCGTCTACCATCGGTATGTTCTTCGGCAAGAGCGCCAACAGCGAGGGTGGCTGGGGCGTGTTCCTCAGTGTGTTCAACACCACCAGCATTGTTTATATCATCGTTTACTTCCTGCTGATTGTGGGCTTCAGCTACTTCTATTCCACCATGCAGTTCAACCCGGTGGAAGTGGCCAACAATCTCAAGAAGAACGGCGGCTTTATCCCCGGCTTCCGTCCCGGCAAGCCCACCGCCGACTTTATCCACAAGGTTCTGGGTAAGATCACCATGTTTGGTGCTCTCTATCTGGCCATTATTGCCATCGCCCCCATCGTCACCGGCGCCATCATCGGCGTCAGCAGCCTGGCCATCGGCGGTACTTCCGTCATCATCGTGGTGGGCGTTGCTCTGGAGACTACCAAGGCGATGGAGGCTCAGATGATGATGCGCCACTACAAGGGCTTCCTGGAGTAAGGGGCGAGGAAAATGAAAATCATTCTTCTGGGCGCCCCCGGCGCCGGAAAAGGTACTCAGGCTGAGATCATCAGCAAGAAGCTGGGTATCCCCACCATCTCCACCGGCAACATCCTCCGGGCCGCCGTCAAGGCCGGCACCCCCATCGGGCTGGAGGCTAAGAGCTATATGGACGCCGGCAAGCTGGTCCCTGATGAGGTCATCATCGGCATCATTCAGGAGCGGCTGACCGAGTCCGATTGTGCCAACGGTTTTATCCTGGACGGCGTGCCCCGCACCATCGCCCAGGCTGAGGCTCTGGATGCCCACGGCATCCACTTTGACGCGGTGCTCTCCCTGGAGATCGCCGACAGCGTCATCGAGGCCCGCATGACGGGCCGCCGGACCTGCCACACCTGCGGCGCCACCTACCACATTGTGGCCGCTCCTCCCAAGCAGGAGGGGATCTGCGATAAGTGCGGCGGCGAGCTGGAGCAGCGCAAGGACGACCAGCCTGAGACCGTTAAGCACCGGCTGGAGGTCTATCACAACGAGACCGAGCCCCTCAAGGACTACTACCAGGCTCACGGCGTGCTGATGAGCGTGCCTGATCTGGGCGGGATCGAAGAGACCAACAACAAGATCATGGAACTGCTGGAGAAGTGATTTGAGATGGAAATGATCTCACTGAAATCTCCCCGTGAAATCGAGCTGATGCGCCGGGCCGGGCGGTTGACCGCCCAGGCCCGGGCGCTGGCCGGTTCCATGGTGCGGCCCGGTGTCACCACCCATGAGATTGACACCGCGGTACGCAAATTTATCGAAAGTCACGGAGCCAAGCCCTCCTTCCTGGGATATGGCGGCTTTTCCGGCTCCGCCTGCATCTCCATCAATGAGCAGGTTATCCACGGCATCCCCGGCCCCCGGAAGCTGCAGGAAGGCGACATCGTCTCCATTGACGTGGGCGCTTACCTCAACGGCTTTCACGGCGACTGCGCCGCCACCTTCCCCTGCGGAGAGGTGAGCGACGAGGCCATGCGGCTCATTCGGGTCACCGAGCAGAGCTTCTGGGAGGGCATCCGTCTGGCCCGGCCGGGCAAGCGGGTGTACGACATCTCCCACGCCGTTCAGCAGTATGTGGAGGCCAACGGCTTCTCCGTGGTGCGGGACTTTGTGGGTCACGGTGTGGGCGCCAAGCTCCACGAGGCTCCGGAGGTACCCAACTACGGGCCTGCCGGACACGGTCCCCGGCTCCAGCCGGGCATGACCATCGCCGTGGAGCCCATGGTGTGTGCCGGTGACTGGCGGGTGAAGGTGCTCAAGGACGGCTGGACCACCGTGTCCGCCGACGGCAGCATGACCGCCCACTATGAAAATACCATCCTCATCACCGACGGCGAGCCCGAAGTGCTTACCGTGGCGGAGGACTGAGTATGGCGGCGGAGCATCCGCGGATCGTCCGCTCACTGGCAGGGCATGACAAGGGGCAGCTGTTCTGCGTATTGGATCAAGACGGCCCCTATCTGCTGCTCTGCGACGGCAGACGGCGAAAGGCAGAGTCCCCCAAGCGGAAGAAAACCGTACACACGGCCGACGCCGGGGACTTCCAACACCCCGTTCTGGAGAAGATCCGGACTGGGGAACCCATCACAAACCGAGAGGTGCGGAGGGCGCTGGCCGCTTTCCGAGCTGAGGAGTCAAGGAGGGTATGACGCTTTGGCAAAAGACGATATGATCGAAGTGGAGGGCGTCGTCACCGAGTCCCTTCCCAATACCACGTTCCATGTGGACATCGGAAACGGCCACATCATTCTGGCCCACATCTCCGGCAAGCTGCGGATGAACTTCATCCGCATTCTGCCCGGCGATAAGGTCACCGTCCAGATGTCCCCCTACGACGTAACCCGGGGCCGGATCACTTGGCGAAGCAAGTAATCCGGCTCATTCCGGCGGGCGCAGGCCTGCCGACCCTATCAATGACCGGTGCGGGTCAGCGGGGCCTTGCCTCCGCCGTACCGGGGCCATCAGGCTCTACAGGAGGTTAATGACATGAAAGTTAGACCGTCCGTGAAGCCCATGTGCGAGAAGTGCAAGATCATCAAGCGCAAGGGCAAGGTCATGGTTATTTGCGAAAACCCCAAGCATAAGCAGAGACAAGGTTAATAGGAGGTGCTGAAACAGTATGGCACGTATTGCTGGCATTGATTTGCCCAAGGATAAGCGGGTCGAGATCGGCCTTACCTATATCTTTGGTATCGGGCGCACCAGCGCCAACAAGATCCTGGCTGAGGCCGGTATCAACCCCGACACCCGCGTGAAGGATCTGACTGAGGCCGACGAGGCTAAGCTGCGCGAGATCATCAGCCACAGCTACACTGTGGAGGGCGACCTCCGTCGTGACGTGGCGATGGACATCAAGCGTCTGACCGAGATCGGCTGCTACCGCGGCCTGCGTCACCGCAAGGGCCTGCCCGTCCGCGGTCAGCGTTCCAAGACCAACGCTCGTACCCGCAAGGGTCCCAAGCGCACCGTCGCTAACAAGAAGAAGTAAGGGAGGGAGAAACACATGGCTACCGCTACCAAGGGTAAGAAAGTTATCCGTAAGCGCCGCGAGCGCAAGAACGTTGAAAAGGGCCAGGTGCATATCCGCTCTTCCTTCAACAACACCATGGTCACCGTGACCGATATGGGGGGCAACGCCCTGTCCTGGGCCTCTTCCGGCGGCCTGGGCTTCCGTGGCTCCCGTAAGTCCACCCCCTTCGCCGCTCAGACCGCTGCCGAGACCGCCGCTAAGGCTGCCATGGAGCACGGCCTGAAGACCGTGGAGGTGTACGTGAAGGGCCCCGGCGCCGGCCGTGAGGCTGCCATCCGCGCCCTGCAGGCCGTGGGCCTGGAGGTCACCCTGATCAAGGACGTGACCCCCATTCCCCACAACGGCTGCCGTCCGCCCAAGCGCCGCCGCGTGTAAGAGAAGGAGGAGTACGAATTATGGCTAGATATACCGGAGCAGTCTGCCGCCAGTGCCGCAGAGAGGGCCAGAAGCTCTTCCTGAAGGGCGACCGCTGCTACACCGACAAGTGCGCCATGGAGCGCCGTCCCTTTGCCCCTGGTATGCACAACCAGGGCCGCACCAAGAAGCTGTCCGAGTACGGTATGCAGCTGCGTGAGAAGCAGAAGGCCCGCCGTTACTACGGCGTGCTGGAGAGCCAGTTCCACAAGTATTACGAGATGGCCGCTGCCCGCAAGGGCGTGACCGGTGACAACCTGCTGAGCATCCTGGAGACCCGCCTGGACAACGTGATCTATCGTCTGGGCTTCGCCATGAGCCGTCCTGAGGCTCGTCAGCTGGTCCGTCACGGCCACTTCACCATCAACGGCCATCGCGTGGACATCCCCTCCTACCTGGTCAAGCCCGGCGAGGTCATCGCCCTGAAGGAGACCAGCCGGAGCAAGGAGAAGTTCAAGGCTTCTCTGGAGGCCAACGGCTCTCGTCCCGCCCCCAAGTGGCTGGACTTTGACCAGAACAACCTGGTGGCCAAGGTGGTTGCGCTCCCCGCCCGCGAGGACGTGGACCTGCCCATCGAGGAGCACCTCATCGTCGAGCTGTACTCCAAGTAATCGTGCTTGTACCCTCGATTATTGGTGAGCTGTATAAGGCGGCGGACAGAGTCCGCCGCCGCGAAAAGGAGGGTAACACATGGTAGAAATCGAGAAGCCCCGCATCGAATGTGTGGAGAACCCCGGCGACGGCTCCTACGGCAAATACGTCGTGGAGCCCCTGGAGCGTGGCTATGGTACCACGCTGGGTAACTCCCTGCGCCGCATCCTGCTCTCGTCCCTGCCCGGCACGGCGGTTACCTCCATTAAGATCGCCGGCGTGCAGCACGAGTTTTCCACCATTCCCGGAGTGAAGGAGGACGTCACCGAGATCGTCCTCAACGTGAAGAGCATCATTGCCAAGCTCCACTCCGAGGGCGTGAAAACGGTCTATATTGAAGCCAGCGGTGAGTGCGAAGTCACCGCCGCCGATATCAAGGCCGACAGCGAAGTGGAGATCCTCAACCCGGAACTCCACATTGCCACCCTGGGACCGGACGCCAGCCTCAACATGGAGCTGACGCTGTCCCATGGCCGGGGCTATGTCCCAGCCGACCGGAACAAGCCGGCCCAGACCATCATCGGTCTGATCCCGGTGGACTCCATTTACACGCCGGTGCGGAAGGTCAATTACACGGTGGAAAATACCCGTGTGGGTGACCTGACCGACTTCGACAAGCTGACCCTGGAGGTGTGGACCAACGGTACCATCACCGCCCGGGACGCCGTCAGCTTGGGCGCCCGCATCCTCTGCGACCACTTCGTCCTCTTCACCGATCTCTCTGAGACCATGGGCTCCAAGTCCACGGTGGTGGAGAAGGCCGAGGCCCAGCGGGACAAGGTGCTGGAGCTGACCATCGAGGAGCTGGACCTGTCTGTCCGTTCCTTCAACTGCCTCAAGCGCGCCAACATCAATACGGTGGAGGATCTGATCTCCAAGACCGAGGACGAGATGATGAAGGTGCGCAACCTGGGCCGCAAGTCCCTGGAAGAGGTCATTAACAAGCTGGCCATGATGGGCCTGCGCCTGGCCGACGAGGAAAACTGAGGCCAGAGAAGAGAGCGGCCCGGGGGCACGTAACGTCCCCTCCCGGACCCGCAGGCCGTGAGGCGCTCTCTTCAGGGGATTTCATCCCCCCGGACGAATTTAAATTGTGGAGTTCGCCTTGGCGAACATCCGATAGGAGTTGGATTTCATGTCTCACAACCGTAAGCTGGGCAAGCCCACTGATCAGCGCATCGCCATGCTGCGCGCCATGACCACCTACCTGCTGGAGAATGGTCAGATCAAGACCACCTATGCCCGTGCCAAGGAAGTTGCTCCCATGGCCGAGAAGATGATCACCCTGGCCAAGAACCCCAACCTGGCCAATTACCGCAAGGCCCTGTCCTACCTGACCAAGGAGGACGTGGCCAAGAAGACCTTCGACGAGCTGGGCCCCAAGTATGCCAGCCGTAACGGCGGTTATACCCGCGTGGTCAAGATCGGCCCCCGCCGCGGCGATGCCGCCGAGATGGCTATCGTGCAGCTGGTGTAATTCTACCTTAAAAAGCGCCCTGCCTTTTGGCAGGGCGCTTTTTCTATACGCAACTTCTTGCAATTTGTGGAATGCTATGGTATACTATGCAACAATAAACTATAAAGGAGACGGTGAGCCCTCGTGGACGAACCTCCGCCCAGTAACAACTGCAAAAAAGACTATGTGGGACAGGACAGCCTTACCCTGAGCAGGGGATAGGGTTGTCCTTTTGCGCGTTCCACACATTTTGAACATTGGAGTTGATGATTTTCCTATGCCTGACAGTTCAAGTTTAACCATGATTGTGATTCTGATCCTGCTCGTGATCCTTTCCGCCTATTTTTCCGCAACAGAGACCGCATTCACCTCTCTGAACCGCATCCGCCTGAAAAGCAAGGCCGATGCCGGTAACCGCAGGGCCGCTCTGGCCCTCAGACTGGTGGACCAGTACGACAACCTGCTCTCCACCATCCTGGTGGGCAACAACATAGTCAATCTGTCCGCCTCCTCTCTGGCCACCGTGTTTTTCACCGAGGGCCTGCGCCTCCAGAACGGCGCGGTGATCTCCACCGCCGTCATCACCATTGTGGTGCTGGTCTTCGGCGAGGTCTCCCCCAAGAGCCTGGCCAAGGAGTATCCCGAGAGCTTTGCCATGTTTTCCGCTCCCATCATGCGCATCCTCATGTTCATCCTCACCCCGGTGAACATCCTCTTCAGCCTGCTGAAAAAGCTGCTGTCCAAGGTGTTCCACAAGCAAGGCGACAGCGGCATCACCGAGGAGGAGCTGGTGACCATGGTGGACCAGGCTGAGAGCGAGGGTGGTCTGGACCAGCACGAGAGTAAGCTCATCCGCTCTGCCATTGAGTTCAATGACATGGAAGTGGATGATATCCTCACCCCCCGTGTGGATATCGTGGCGGTGGAGGACACCGACTCCATGGACGATATTGCTCAGGCCTTTGCTGAGAGCGGTTACTCCCGTCTGCCGGTGTACCACGAGGATATTGACGACATCATCGGTGTGATCCATGAGAAGGACTTCCACGCCGCCCGCTATCGCGGTCAGACCGACGTAAAGGCCATTACCGGCCCCATGCTGTACACCACCGGCAATACCAAGATCTCCGAGCTGCTGCGAATTCTCCAGCGGGAGAAGGCCCACATGGTTATCGTGGTGGATGAGTACGGCGGCACCGAAGGCCTGGTGACCCTGGAGGACATCGTAGAAGAACTGGTGGGCGAAATCTGGGACGAACACGACGAGGTCATTGAGGAGTTCAAGAAGCAGGAGGACGGCAGCTACCTGATCTCCTGCTCTGCCGACCTGACCGATCTGTTTGACCTGTTCTCCATCAAGGGCGAGTGCGACGCCAACACCATCTCCGGCTGGGTGATGGAGCAGATCGGCCGTATTCCCGAGGAGGGAGACCACTTTGTCTCCGACGGGCTGGATGTCACCGTAACCAAGGTGGATCACCGGCGGGTGCTGGAGATTCGGGTGGAGGTGCTCCCCCAGCCGGAAGAGGATAAAAAAGAGAAGGCGAAGGACCAGTGAATCAGGCAGATTTGAATTTGGCGGTTGCCCTGCGCCATGAACTCCACGCCCATCCGGAGTTGTCCGGACAGGAGACATGGACCAAGGCACGGCTGATGGATTTTTTACAGGAACATACCAAGTTGGAGCTGCATGACCGAGGAAACTGGTTTTACGCCCTGTATCGAGGCAGGGGAGTGGGGAAGATCGCCTTCCGGGCGGACTTTGACGCCCTGCCCATGGAGGAGACCTGTGAGTTGCCCTACCGCTCCCAGTGTCCCGGCGTGGCCCACAAGTGCGGGCACGACGGCCACAGCGCTGCCCTGGCTCTGCTGGGGTTGACCCTGGAGCGCACCGGGGCGGACCGGGACGTGTACCTAATCTTCCAGCCTGCCGAAGAGGTGGGGGCTGGCGGCGAAGCCTGCGCGGCTCTGCTGAAGGAGGAGCACATCGGGGAGGTATACGCCTTCCACAATATGCCCGGCTATCCTCTGCATACCGTAGCCCTGCGGAAGGGTACCATGAACTGTGCCTCCAAAGGCGTGGCCTACCGCTTTGAAGGGGTGTCCACCCATGCCAGTACTCCGGAGCTGGGCCGAAACCCTGCCCAGGCGGTGGCTCGGATTGTAGGCGCCCTGCCGGGCTTGACCCGGCAGGAGGACCACCGGGGCCTTGTAATGGCCACTGTGGTCCAGATAGCTGTGGGAGAGCCGGCCTTTGGTATCTCAGCTTACCGGGGGGCGCTGCTGCTCACCCTGCGGGCCCAGTACCAGGAGGAGCTGGACGTCCTGTCCCAACAGGTGACCGATCTGGCCCGCCAGGCGGCGGAGGAGGACGGCCTGACCCTGACCATAGAGGAGCAGGATGTGTTCCCTGAGACTGCCAATCACCCCGCCGGGGTGGAACGGGTGGAAAAGGCCGCCCAGGCCCTGGGCCTGCCGGTGGTGGAGATGGCCGAGCCGATGCGGGGCTCGGAGGATTTTGGATGGTATCTCCGCCAGGCGGAGGGGGCCATGTTTCTGCTGGGGGACGGGGAGGACCATCCGCCGCTCCACAGAACGGATTTCGATTTCCCGGATGCGCTGCTGGGAACGGCTTGCGCTCTGTTCCAAAAACTGATCTGAAAAAAGCCCTGCGACATTGCCGCAGGGCTTTTGTTATTCCGTTCGGGTTCGTGCCCAGTAGGCTGCCATACTCTCACCGGGCTGTCCGGTGACCTCCTGGGAGAGGTAGGCTTTCAAGTCTTCGGGCGGTGTCCAGGCCAGAGCAGAGGCCTCGTCGGGAAACTCCACTTCAGCGTAGAAGAAGCCGGTTTCCAGGTGGGGGTCTACCGAGTTGACCTCCAGCGTAAATCCGCCGGGCAGGGGATAGCGGTGCTGCTCCTTCTGGATCATGGGCTTGCCAAGCATGGCCTTCAGACGCTGATAGCGATCCCGATCCACTGAGATCTCGATCTCCTCCCGCACCAGCCCGGCTCCTCCTTTGAAGCATAGGACATAGGCGGTAGCGCCCCCTTCAAGGGCCTCCTCCCGGATGCGGATCGCGGGACGGGTAGAAAAATAGCCCTGTTCCATATAAAAGGTAGCGGCGGGGGACAGGTTGGGCCAGTCCTGCACCAGCCAGCGGCGTTCAATTTCCATAGCAGCGCCTCCTCAGATGGGCAGAGCGATGATGGCAGGTACCAGAACGGGCACCGCCAGGGAGAGTACCACGCCGGAAGTAAAGGAATAGATGGTGATACGCTCATGGGTGGCTCCCACCACCACCGGCAGCACTGTGTCCATGGCGGCGGCACCGGGGAGGGCGGCACACTCCACATAGCCCACATACCGGGCCACAAAGGGAATGGCCAGGATGGAGAAGATCTCCCGCATCACATTGGACAGGAAGGCCACTGCCGATACCGACAGGGAATAGGGAGCCAGCAGAGTGGGGGCCAGGGAGTACCAGCCCATGCCGGCGGAGGCGGCCATAGAGTCCTTGATGCCGAGAGGGAGAAAAAGACCAGCCAGAGCGGCAAAGACCAGAGTACCGGCGCACACCGCCACCGGAACCAGCAGCACCTGGAAACCGGCGGTCTTGATGTCGCTGACAAAGGTGCCCTGCTTGCCCATATCCATGCCTACCATAAACAGAAGCAGGTAGAGGCCGAAGTTGATGACGGTACCGCAGTGGGCGGTGACGGCGGGGGGAAACACAAAGCGGCCGGCCAGCATACCCAGCACTACCGCAATGACAATCCATTTGGTGAGGGAGTTGTCCGCCTTGCCTGCGGAGTGGGCAGTATCTTCACCGGTCTGGTTGCTGCCCCGGGGCAGACCCACATGGTTCAGCTTGAGGACAAACCGGCGCAGTAGGGTAAGAAATAGGATGGAGCCAAACATAGCCAACACGGTAATGAGCAGCGCGGCCAGACCGATCTGGCCCAGAGAGGCAATGACCTCATCATTGGCGCCCAGATTGACGCCCAGGGTAACAATCAGAATCATCAGAGCTACAAATTGCAGCTTGCCCACCCATACCAGGGGACGACTGCGTACCCCGGGCCGGGAGCCGATCAGTGCGCCCAGAATTACCAGCGCGATGTAGATCGCCAGATTGCTCAGGGTGCTGAGTGTAGTGCCCATAGAAGTACATCCTTTCTGAACCATAAAATGTGAGAAAAAACGCGGAAACAGGCAGCAGGGCCATTCTAGCATATCTCCTATGGAAAGTCCACCCCTGAACGACAGCGGTCAATAAGTGAAAGTCAACTCGCATTTTTAAAACTATTTGGTTTGTGAAGGATACTAAAGTTATAAGATCTGCCCTAATATTCTGGATATAATTTTATGATTTGCACAAAAAAAGGGAAAGAATTTTGGGGGGCGTGCTCCATTTTTCACTTGCATCTGAAGTTTAAATGGGTTATAGTTTGGTTGAGCAAAAAAACTATTTGGGCAAAAAAATTTTTGTGAGGTGATTGGAATGGGTACACCAAAAACAAAGAACTCTGATACCGTATTTCAATGGAACGGTATCCCCCAGCCGGGACAGCTGGTCCCCCTGGGCCTCCAGCACGTGGTGGCCGCGGTAGTGGGTATCATTACGCCTGCTATTCTGGTCTCCAACACCTGTGGCTTGAGCGAGGCGGAGAAGACCTTGATGATCCAGGTCTCCCTGATCCTGACTGCCCTTGCCACGCTGCTCCAGCTCTTCCCAATTTTCCGGCGCATCGGTGCCGGTCTGCCCGTTATCATGGGCATCAGCTTCGCATACATCCCCACCCTGCAGGCGATCGGAACGGAATTCGATATTGCCACAATTCTTGGCGCCGAGATTATTGGCGGTTGTGTGGCCATTGTTTTTGGCATCTTTGTCAAGTGGATCCGCCCCCTCTTCCCGCCTCTGGTCACCGGTACCGTTATCTTCACCATTGGCCTGTCTCTCTATCCCACTGCGGTGCGCTATATGGCTGGTGGTGCCGGCACCCCTGAGTTCGGAACTCCGAAGAGCTGGCTGGTAGCCCTCATTACCTTGGCGGTGGTGTTTATTCTCACCAACTTCACCAAGGGTATCTTCAAGCTGGGTGCCATTCTCATCGGTATGATTGTGGGTTACTTTGTGGCCCTGGCCCTGGGTATGGTGAATTTCTCCGGCGTGGAGACCGCTCAGTGGGCCGCGCTGCCCCAGTTTATGCCCTTTGAGATCAAGTTTGTCCCCGCTGCTGCCGTGTCTTTGGGTATCGTGTATGTGGTTAACGCGGTGCAGACCATCGGCGACCTGTCCTCCACCACCATGGGCGGCATGGACCGGATGCCCTCCGATCGCGAACTGTCCGGCGGTATCATTGGCCAGGGCGTTATGAGCATCCTGGGCGCCTTCTTCGGCGGCCTCCCTGCTGCTACTTACAGCCAGAACGTGGGTATCGTTACCGTCAACAAGGTCATCAACCGGGCGGTCTTTGCTCTGGCTGCCGGTATC
>PPYE01502391.1_pt1 | contig 13585 bp, 7 predicted proteins | sample 1559881 | NCBI WGS metagenome assembly PPYE01 (sample SAMN08240022, study PRJNA423297) | Human gut metagenome, whole genome shotgun sequencing project.
ACTTTCATTCTTTGAAAGCCTCATTTCATCCCTTTCCCACTGTCATCTTTCTGGACTTCCAATCCTCTTTCCAATATCCTAACGGGCTGATTTTTACTATTTTGAACAAACCCCACCTATTTTATCCTTATTCCTTGATTATTAATGGAATTAACAGGATTTCATTACCTGCGAAGTAACGGAAAAAATCACATGACAGACAGCTATGTGGAAGGGATTCGAAATGAGAGATTATTCACTTTTTATTTTTTTAAATTTATAAATTTAAAGTTTTCAATTATGAACAAGAAGTTTCTAAGTGTGACCCTGTTCAGTGCCTTGATGGTGGGCACTGCAGGAACGTTCACGTCTTGTAAGGACTATGATGATGACATCAAGGACTTGCAGGAACAACTGGACAAGAAAGCTTCACTTGATGACCTGAATGCAAAAGTTACTACGTTGCAGACGGCTGTAGATGAAGCCAAAAGTGCCGCAAACGAGGCCAAGAACAAAGCTCAGGAAGCTTTGGACAAGGCTAATTCGACAGAAGGCGGAGTATCCGAGGCAGATTTGACTGCTTTGAAGAAAGAACTGGAAAAGCAAATTGAGAAGTTGGCTTCTTTGGAGGCAGTTGAGACTAAAATCAACGACTTGAAAGAAGAATTGGAAGGCGGCTTTGTTACAGACGAAAAACTAAAAGACTTGGCTGCTGAGGTTGATGCATTGAGCGCTCAAGTTATGTCTATTATCGGACATCGTTTGACTAGTCTGGCTGTAATTCCTACAAGTCATATCAATGGTATTGCTGCTATTACATTGACTACTCTACAGTATACTCCACAAGAGTACAAGGCAATGCCAAAACATGCAGACGGTCCTCAAACTGACAAAGATTCTGAAGGTACGTTTACAGCACATTCCGCAACTCGTGTACTTGACCACGTTAATAAAGCTGGTGCCAAGCCGTACACAGTGTCTACAGACAAAAATGAGGCTTACTTCCACGTTAGCCCCAATATGGGTGTACGTACAGAGGATATTTATATGCCTTCTTTCGATTGCATCAAATCTGAAAACATCCTCACCAAAGCTGGCGCAACGATTTCCGAGAATTCTCCTATCCAGCCTACTGACTATAAGATAAAAGACAATGTATTGACAGTACAATTCAAGAAGACTGTTGCCGAATCCATCAATGAAGCAGGCGGTCATGCAAGTGGAAAAGAAACTTTCTACATGGCTTCTCTAAAGGCTCCTATTGCTAAAGAAAACCTGACTGCTGATGAAGCTAAAGCTCTTAAGGAAAATGGTACTCAGGTTTATGTGAACTCTGAATATGTTCGTCTGCACGAAACAAAGGTGGCTCCCTACATTGCTAATGCACGTACGATGTACAACGGAAATATGGGTGGTGATTTTGCTGACGAAGTTCAGACTGATGGTGAAGGTAGATTCTATGTGCACTATCACGACTCTATTTGTGCATATGAGTCACAGGCTAACGACATGATTGACGTTTATGCACAGTATAACAAGGTACTCGACTTGAAAAAATTAGTGGAGGTTTGCACAACAGAGATTGATGCTACAGATCACAAAAAACATGCTGAATTGGAGAAATACAAAGACTATGGTCTAACATTCCGTTTCTACAAAGCTACTGGAGAATATTTTACTTTGGGTGGCCCTGAGGGTAATAGTAACAAGACCGACCAGCAAAAATTCGCAGAAATCGATTCTCCTATGAATGGTCACATGACTTCAAAAGTCTATAGCCTTGACGGTGTATCTGCCACTGCAGTAGGCCGCGAACCGTTGGTACGTGTAGAGTTGGTGGATACTGTAAACAATGCTTTGGTAGCTATGCGTTACATCAAGGTGAAATGGGTGAAAGAAGAAGGTATGCGTGAGATTGGCTTCACATACGATGACACCATGTTCAAATGTGGTAATTTCGCAGACAAGATTGGCACTGTAGCCATGAACGAAGTTATCTACAACGGTGCAAAAGAGGGTGGTATGACCAAGCAGGAATTCCACGCCGTTTACACTGATGCCGGTTTCGACGCACAAGATGGAGTAGATTATGGTAAGGTTAAACTTATTAAGAATACAGAAGACGGAGTTGAATCTTATAACATTGAGTGGACTTTGACTCACGCTGACATCGTGAAGAAATATCCGGTATGGAAAAATCACGAAGATATGGTATTCACCAAGACATTCTTCTGGAAAGATCCGACAAAAGCATATCCTACTTTGAAAATTACATTGACACGTACTATCTACAAACCTACATTCGGTGGATATGGATATGACAATCGTTATTGGAAGAAAAACACCAACAACACTGTATTCAATGTGAACCCGGTAGTTTATGGTGCCGTGGAATGGAATCCTGCATGGAATGAAACCACTGGACACATATTGACTGGCGATAAGACTAACAATAATCCGACCGTAAATATCTACACTGACTTAGTGAACGGTTTCTTGAACAAAGACGGCGTGAAACCTGCTACTGGTGCATGGGAATACCTGTACTTCCAGGATAAGAACGTTGCGAATGTGAAGAATCCTTATTCTCCTACATTTGAATTGCTAGGTGTACGTTTTGAATTCGATGCTGAAAAGTTGGCTGGTAGAACTTATAAGTACTTTGATGTTGCCAGCAAGACATTCAAGGATGGTGCTGTTACATTGAGTGCCGACAACACAAAATTGTACATTGCAGGTGAATTGGCTGCAACAATTGACAATTATAAGGATAACCTCTGTACTTTCGGAGATAATCCTCTGAAAGGTCACAAGACTTATAACATCAAATTGCAAGAAGCTGATCCGGATGCAAAATCCAATTTCGGAGAAAACACCAAACCGACAGAAGCTGCCAAAGCTTTGGTAGGTCAGAGTGTTCCTATCAAGTTGGTTGCAGACCTTTGCGGTGATGCAACTCCGGGACATCCGGCTGCTCATACTGAAGTTATCAAGGCTTATGATGCCAACATCATTGAACCGATGACTATCACAGTGAATAAGGAAGAAGGAGAAGTAACTGATGCTGTTGTTAACGGTAGCTCTGTAGATGTAACGGGTGCTTATACTTACACTTGCTGGAATGCAGACGAAAACGGTAATTTCTACACTGCTTCTGAGGCTCCCAATGCAACAGCTCTGCAAAAAGAACTGTTCAAATTCTACGAATGTACTCCGAGCAACTGGATGACTGATCAAGTTAAGACTAACCTGAAACTGGTAGACGGCAATTTGCAGCCTGTGGCTGGTTACAAGGAAGGTAGCCTTCCTGCCAACACAACTGTAGTTTACAACGTAGATGCAACAACTGGTAAGGAAACACTGACTTACTACAACCACAGTGGTACTCCTGTAAACTGGGATTATGAAATCTATGTTCCTATCAAGTTCGGTTATAAGTGGAAGACTTTCACTCAGGAATTCAAAATCCACGTAAATGAAAATGCCGGTACTCCCGCAGGAAGATAAGAGACAACTCTGAAAAGAGATGCCAATAAAGTAAACAGACAAGAGAGAGTGCTTCATCCGATTGAAGCACTCTTTTTTATAATATAACAACTAAAAATATGAAACAAACAGTCATTATAGGAATATTGTTGGGAATACTGCTACTAACCGGATGTGACAACAACGAAAAAGAACATGATTTTGTCGGTATATTCACTACTGCCAACGGCATAAAGTTTGAGCTTCGTCCAGATTCTACATCAATCATAACTTTCAAAGATTCTATGATTTACGAAAGTTCTTGGAAAATAAGCAAAGATCGTAACAATGAAACCTATGCCAACATAGAGTTTGCTGGTTATCAGAATTATTATTATTTGAAAAATGGTAAGCTTTATCGCAGTATACGCGAAATGAACCATGATGCCTTAGGTGAAGAGGTGAAGTATATAGAATGATTTCCGCGCCTCTCATCACTCTCTAGATTTTTTTCTCCCCACTTTGCTTCCACACTTCCACCCACCTCCTGCATCCCCCTATCCATCGGCACTTGAACTGCTGTGGAAGCAACAAAAAAAGGTGGAAGCAAAATTTGCTTCCACCTACTCAAAACGCTATAGTTTTACCGTAACCTACTCGTCTCTACCATAATACCCCGTGCAAGGTACATAAATCGGTTGGTTCAGTTTTCCTGCATTCTCGAGCTTGCCTTCGCTACGAAGCAGGCGAATATGAAGCTGCGCAGTGGAACGCATCATCCCGCAGAGAACCTGAAAACTCTCGCGCGTAAGGAACTGATGCGTAGAGAAGTAGTCCGTCAGTCGCCTGTCAATCTCCTTGTCACTCAGCTTTTGGGAATGCTCATTCAGCCCCAGCGGTTTAACTTTGATGGCACCTATCTCATTCTTCAGCACCTGGTCGGCACGAAACTTGATGCCCTTCAGCTTAATCTTGGTGGTTTTTCGTTTGGTCGCAGCGGTCACCGGCTCCGTGCTCGTCAGTACGGGATGAAAATAGCCGATACCGTCCAGATGCACCTGCCGCCCCTCGGCAAGGTCTTCCCCCATGACGTGCGACAAGGCATCCAGTACCGCCGAGACATCAGTCTCCGTCAACGAGCTGCGTTCCTGAATTCTGCGACGCAGTTCGTCGGTAGTGGTAGAGCCGTTCAAGCGGATGCGTGGATGAAGTATCTTTTCTTCCCGCTGTTTGTCTTTTGGTTCCGGAAGTTCATACCAATCAAATAAAATTGCCATAGTTCAATGTCTTTTAAGTTGTTATATAATAAGTTTGCGCCCTATGCGGAATAGGTGCGGGGTGCGTACTTCATCCGTAAAAGCTATGGAAAGAGAGACGCCTAACGGCCATGAACAACTCTGCTTACGGTCGTCAAGCGATTGCTTCATGGCCGTAAGCAGAGTTGTTCATGGTCGTTAGGCGTCATCTATTCCCTATACAAAAGTAGACAAACAAAGGGAGAAAAGCAAAGGAATGCCAGTGTTTCGACAAAGAAACTCACTTGCTTTTAACACTTCTCTGCATGAGTCGTGGAGACTTGTATCCATTTAATAATTATTCCGCAGAATGCTTGCTTTCAGCTCTTCAATGTAGTATCTTTACGAGAATTATATTTACTTAAACAAGCTGACAAACAGAATGAAAATTACCTTGATTAGAGCAGAAAAAGAGAGCAGAAAGGAAGCCCTCAGCACCCTGGAAGCGGATGCACTGATTAAAAAACTAAAAACCGAAACCAAAGCCGGACATGTGTCGACCCTCCGGGCCGTCCTTCCTCAACTGGAGGGCACTTGCGCCCAATACGAACATATAGACAAGTTGCCCCGCATCTATCCCGCCGTGGAATATAGCCGTACACAAGAGGGGGAACGGTGGATGAAGAACTATAACGGACTCGTACAACTGGAAGTAAACCGTCTGTCGGGCATTGCCGAAGCGGAATATGTAAAACAACAAGCCGCCCTGCTACCACAGACCTTTGCCGCTTTCTGCGGTTCCAGTGGACGGAGTGCCAAAATATGGGTATTGTTTGCCCTGCCCGACGGCACGACACCGAAGCGGGAGAGCGATGCCGCCTTGTTTCATGCCCACGCCTACCGTATGGCGGTGAAGTGCTACCAGCCCTTGCTGCCGTTTGCCATTACATTGAAAGAACCTTCCCTTACCCAGAGTTGCCGCATGACTCTGGACGGATATCCTTACTACAATCCTGCCGCTGTGCCTTTCTGCCTGGAACAGCCCCTCGGCATGCCCGAAGAGGAGAACTTCCGGCAACGAAAACTCGCAGAAAAGAACCCGCTGTTGCGGCTGCATCCGGACAGTAAAGCCTCGGACACCTTCGCCATACTTTTCGAATCGGCCCTTGACCGTGCATTCCGCGAATTGGACGGTTGGAAACGGGACGGGGATTTACGGATACTGCTGGTGCCTCTGGCCGAACATTGTTTCAAGGCAGGCATCCCCGAAGAGGAAGTAGTCCGCCAGACATTGATGCACTATTACCGGGAAACGAATGAATTCATTGTCCGTCAAACGATTCATAACCTATATCAAGAGCTTAAAGGCTTCGGGAAAAAGAGCAGTCTGACGCAAGAACAGGAGAGCGTTTTCCGGCTGGAAGAGTTTATGGGTCGCCGGTATGAGTTCCGCTACAACACCGTTCTGGATGATTTGGAATACCGTCAGCGCGACTCCGTCCATTTCTATTTCAAGCCCGCCGACCAGCGTGCCCGCAGTACGGTCTCTATGAATGCCCTGAAGGAGGGTATCCGCGTATGGGACCGCGACATCAACCGTTTCCTAACTTCAGACTATGTGCCACTCTATAATCCCGTCGAAGAATACCTTTACGACACCGGCCGCTGGGACGGGAAAGACCGCATCCGGGCATTGGCCGACCTCGTTCCGTGCCACAATCCTCATTGGCAGGAGCTGTTCTACCGCTGGTTCCTGGGCATGGTGGCACACTGGCGTGGAATGGACCGGCAACACGGAAACAATACTTCTCCTCTGCTTGTCGGTTCTCAAGGGTTCCGGAAATCCACCTTTTGCCGCATTTTGCTGCCACCGGAGCTGCGTTTCGGCTATACGGACAGCATCGACTTCAAGAGCAGGCAGGAAGCGGAACGCAGCCTGGGACGCTTTCTGCTCGTCAACATCGACGAGTTCGACCAAATCAACATCAACCAGCAGGGCTTCCTGAAGCATCTGCTGCAGAAACCGGTTGCCAACCTGCGCAAACCCTACGGCAGCACCATCCGTGAGATGCGGCGGTATGCCTCCTTCATCGGCACCAGCAACCAGAAGGACTTGTTGTCCGACCCCAGTGGCAGCCGCCGTTTCATCTGCATTGAGGTCACCGGTCCCATCGATACGAATGTCAGCATCAACTACCGCCAGCTCTATGCGCAGGCTCTGAATGCCGTAGCCAAAGGTGAGCGTTACTGGCTGGATGATGCCGATGAAGCCATCTTGAAGCGGACGAACCGGGAATTTGAACAGCTCACCCCACTGGAACAACTCTTCCACAGCCATTTCCGTGCGGCAGAAGAGGATGAGGAGGGGCAATGGATGATGCCCATGCAGATTCTTTCCACTTTACAGACAAAGACGCGTGACCGTCTGGCAATCAACAAGGTTGCCGTATTCGGGCGGACGCTCAAGAAGCTTGAAATACCGAACAAGAAGTCAAGGCAGGGGACACTGTATCATGTAATGCCGCTGGATTAAATGCTCTGCAGTAACCCCGCACAAGCATCTTCCAGAATGTCCAGCACATACTCAAAACCTTCGGAACCGCCGTAATAGGGGTCCGGTACATGGTCGGCATGGGTAAACTTTGTACAGTATTCCGTCATGCGGTGTATCTTGCTCCATTCGGCGGTTGAAGGGGCACGATCTTTCAGGTCGTCGATGTTGCGGTCATCCATACCGATAATTAGGTCGAAGTTGTAAAAATCCTCGGTACGTACGGGTCGCGAAAGATGCGTCAGATTGTATCCACGGCGGGCGGCATGGGCACGCATCCGGCTGTCCGGCAGTTCGCCCTGGTGATAGGACAGAATGCCTGCAGAATCGATTAAAAACTCATCCGCACGTCCGGCTTCTTCTACCAGATGCTTCATGACTCCCTCTGCCGAGGAGGAACGGCAAATGTTGCCGAGGCAAACGAAAAGTATCTTCTTCATATTTCTTTAGTTACGAGTTATTTACATCGGGTCTACATCATAATACACTATCAGCGACTTGAAGCGGTCTTCCGCCACCATCTCCTTTTGCACCTGGACGAGCAGTTCGCGGGCACGGGCCATCGGGGCATTGGTTTCTATCTTCAAGACAATCTTTCGGATGAACAGGGTCTGTACGCGTGCTACGGGCGGCTTGTCCGGTCCCAGTACCCGGTTGCCGAAGACGGTGCGGAGCTTGGCGGCCATAGTCTGTGCCATGAGGTCGAGCAGGGTCTCGTTCCGGTTCTTCAGGTAGACATACACCAGGCGGTAGTAGGGCGGGTAGTGGAACATCTGGCGTTCGGCAAGCTGCCCGCCTACCATGGCTTCGTAGTCGTTGGCAATGACTTGCGGGATGATGGGATGGTCGATGCTTTTGGTTTGTAGCACCACCCTGCCGCGCTTGTTCTTCCGTCCGGCGCGTCCGGCAACCTGCGCCATCAGCTGGAAGGCGCGCTCGTAGGCGCGGAAGTCGGGATAGTTCAGCATGGTGTCGGCATTGAGTATGCCCACAATGCTGACGTGGTCGAAGTCCAGACCCTTGGACACCATTTGCGTGCCTATCAGGATGTCCGTCTTGCCTTGCTGGAAATCGGAGATGATGCGCTCGTAGGCGGTACGGGTGCGGGTGGTGTCCAAGTCCATACGGGCTACGCGGGCGTCGGGGAAGGCAGGTCAGTTGGTTCAGCCCCTTATGGTAGGTGAGGCTGACGTCGCAGTTCTTGCACTTGGGTACCCAGCCGCAGGTGTTGCACTCTATCATGGGGGCGAAGCCGCGGCGGTTCTGAAAGAGGATGACTTGCTCTTTTTGTTCCAGCGCCTCGCGGATATATTGCAGGAGCAGCGGGGAGAACGGACCGTTCATCATCTTCTTGCGGTGCAGTTCCTTGATGTCTACGGGGATAATCTCCGGCAGTTGTATCTCTTTATAGCGTTCTTTCAGTTCCACGAGGCCATACTTACCGGATGTGGCATTGTGCCAGGTCTCTACGGAAGGGGTTGCCGTGCCCAACAGAGTTTTGGCGCCATACATGGAGGCGAGTACAATGGCTGCATTGCGGGCATGATAGCGGGGAGCAGGGTCTTGCTGCTTATAGGTGTTTTCGTGCTCCTCGTCCACAATCACAAGACCGAGGTTGCGGAAAGGAAGAAAGACGGAGGAGCGGACGCCGAGAATAATGTCATAGTCTGCTTCCGACAGCTGCTTCTGCCAGATTTCTACCCGTTCGGCATCGGGGAACTTGGAGTGGTAGATGCCCAGTCGGGAGCCGAATACGCGTTGCAGGCGCTCTGTGATTTGTGCAGTGAGGGCTATTTCGGGCAGGAGATAGAGCACTTGCTTTCCTTGCCGGATGGTTTCTTCTATCAGATGAATATAGACTTCTGTCTTGCCGCTTGCCGTGACACCATGTAGCAGGCAGACGTTCTTGCTTTGGAAATTCTCTAAGATGGAGTGATAAGCGCGTTGCTGGTGCTCGTTCAGCGGGTTGACGGGGATGACTTCTTTGAGGAGTGCTTTGTCTATGCGACCTATTTCCTGCTGGTAGACTTCGAATACACCACGGTCCACAAGACCGTTGAATACGGCAGGGGTGGCGGAGGTGCGTTGCAGCAGTTCGGCTTTGGAGACTTCTTTTATATCTCGTCCGCTGAGGTAGCCGGAGAGTTCCAGATATTTCATCAGCAGGTCCAGTTGCTTGGGGGCACGGCGCTGCAACTCGTCGAAGAAGATGTGCAGGCGGTGTTCGTTGCGCGCAACGGCGGTGAGGCGTACGCGGGTTTCGGTCTTGGGCTTATAGGTACGGCGCAATTCTTCCTTTACGAAGATGGCCTCTTTGTCGAGCAGTGACTTGATGACAGAAAGTATATTCTTGATGCCGGTCTCCTTCTCCAGTTTCGTCACGCATTGCTCCGGGTCGGTAGAGAGCGCGTCCAGTATCTTCTGTTCCTTCTCCGGCAGGCAGACATCGGATTCGAAATCGGGGTTGTACTCTACGATTGTTTCGCTTTCCAGCTTCAAGCCAGAGGGTAAGGCAGCTTTGTAGACGTCTCCTTGCGTGCAGAGATAGTAATCGGAGAGCCATTCCCAGAACTTGAACTGCCGCGGGAGCAGTATGGGGCGGGCATCCAGCAAGGCGGACACTTCCTTTACTTCGTATTCGGTGGGGGCACAATAGTGCACGTTGCGCACGATGGCTGTATAGTATTTCTTCCGTCCGAATGGTACTACCACCCGGCAACCAATCTGCACTTCATCCGCCCACTCGTCGGGCAGGGAGTAGGTGAAGCAGCTGTGCAAAGGCAAAGGCAATATGACGTCGGCAAACTTTTTCATCGTGGGGACAAAGATAGTGGAAAGTGGAGGGAGAATGAAATGAACGGGGCATTTTTTACGCTGAGGAGAGGAGGAGGCTGTTGTGGATTTGGATGAAGATAAGGGAGAGGTATTGCAGATTTTATGGGTAGGATGGGTGTAGAAGTATGGGGAAACTGGCGTCAGTGTTTTATAAAATTTGTTCGATGTATTAAAATAAAAATGAGTGAGTTGCAGTAAAACCATGGCGTTTTGAGTAGGTGGAAGCAAAATTTGCTTCCACCTTTGGAGGGTGCTTCCACAGAGGGGCAAATGCCGATGGATAGAGAGATGCAGGAAGTGGGTGGAAGTGTGGAAGCAAAGTGAGGAGAAAAAAGTTTCTGGAGAAAAAAAGGAGGATGTTCTATGGGAACATCCTCCTTTTGATTTTATAATTGTCTATTCAGACAATTTTCTACTACTCAGATTATCTAGTAGCTTGTTTACGTGTGATAGTTACGTTGTATGCATACTCACTAGTACCCCAGTCGTGAACGAACTGCAGAACCACATTTACTGTATGAGTAAACTCAGTACCTGTCGGGAGTGCAATACAAGTCAGCTTACCAGTTGTAGGATCTACCTTGAAGTATTCATCTTTGTCTGTTCCGTTAGACATAATGTAGCGGAGACCAGTTTTAACAGACTTCTTGTACAAAGCAGCACGAGCAGTGACTTCTTCGGCATTGAATGTAGTTCCATTGAATTTAACAACTGTCTCACCTGCATAGTCTTTCAATATCAGATTCTTCCAGAAGTCTTCAGCCTTAGTCTTAGTGCCAGCTACAGAATTTTCAATCAATTGCTTCAAAGTAATTTCTGTATCCTTGGCCAAGTTCGGATCGTTGAATGCTTTCAGTGCAGCACCACCGGTGAAATCTGCTATCGGACGAGCTACAGTCCATAATTCTTCTGCATCAGGTTTACGGTTCTTGTCAGTAGCATCGTAACCATTTGCATCATAAATATCAACTTTCAGATTACCAACCTTCTTGATATCAATAGGAGCAGTGAATGCTATTCTCCATTCGCCATTTGATTCTTCAACAACTAATTGCTTCTTCTTCATCAAATCTTGTACAAATGCATTCTGCTTATCTTTATTCAATTCGAATACAGCTTTAGCATCAGCAGGAGTTACATCATACATGTGAGCGAAGTTTTCAGACTTAATACCGAAGTTGCCGTTAGCAGCATCACTCCAGTCACCAATGATTGTACGTGCTTCGTATGCTTTCTTGATAGAAACTGCAAATGTGCGATTTACAGAAACTTTATTCAGAGTCAACATGAAGTATTTTCTATCATATTCATTGCCAACTGCATAAGGAGCATTATCTTTCCAAGTACCATTCCAAACACTATTGGAGTTAGCTGTAGGTGATACATAAAGAGTCGTCTCTGCCAATTCTACCTTTGGCCCTACAACCAGGAATAAAGAGTCTTTGTCTGCATTATCACCACCGTTTCTGTAGTACAAGTAGATATCTTTTGCATTAACCTTCAAGTTGTCAGAATTCAAGGCAGAACCAACCGCGTCGTTCTTCATGTATGCCCGACCTTCTGTCTTAGAAAGCATCTTGTATTCTTTTGCTTTCGCATCATATACATAAAGTGGCAACAGATGATTTCTGTCTTCTACATTGTTACCGGCAACAATATCACGTCCACCGATTTCAGATTCAAACTTACGAACATTCAATGCAATAACAGTTGCCTTACTAGCATTGTAGCTCATTGACAGATTGCCTTCATTCGGAATCAATTCGATGGAATTATATGTATATGGATCTTCAGCCTTACGAATAGCTTGAATAGGGAATGTATTTTCAAATACATAGTCAGCAACACCTTCAACTTGTGACTTCACAGTCGTTGTAAGTTTTATTGCTGCATATTCGTTAATGGCAGATGCCTGATATTGTTCTTTTACAGAAAGGATACCATCGTTGATTTGGAAGATACCTTGTTTAGATTGTATTTCCTTGCCATTCAAAATGAATTTAGTGTTATTTGGCAATAACTCAAATTTCTGAGTATACTCAAGACCTATTTCAGACAATTCCGGGGTACCGGATACGTTAGACATATAAGCATTTATAGAGTCATTCAAATTATAAGATTCATTATAAGTAAATGAATTTTTCTCGGAATGCATATCATAAGCACCAGGTAAATCAAAAGGCCAGCCGTTCTCAGCTCTGTGAGAGTGGGCTGCAAAAATCCAGTCTGTATTTACCCAACTTGATTTGATGCTAAAATAGTCAGAAGAAGAAGTGTATTGCTTATACATGGTGACATCCAAAGAAGACATATACATTTGTCCATCTACGATATTTTCCTTAGCAATCATCTTCACTGACAGAATACCATTATTCAATTCAGGAGTTCCTTTCACACTCCAAACCGGAGTATCAACAGCACGTGTTTTATAAGAATCAGAGAAGAAGTATTCAGCATCTGTTTGACTATATTGATTAGGCCAAACTTTAAATTCAGCGACACCCGGTATGGCAGCAAACAATTTGAATTCTTTGGCAGATTTGTCATAAGAATAGAGTTGATAAGCATTAACATCTGCTTTTTCACCTAAACCGGTTACAACATCTACCAGACGGAAAGGCTCTTGAGAATTTTCCGGATCGAGTATTGGGTTGTTTTTCCAGTTTTCGCTATTGTATTCTTCATCTTCTCTGGTTGCCTTTCTGTATTCCCACCCAGAGCCATCAGCCTTTTTGAACCAATTATAAATATCTAATTTAGCAACCTCAGAGCTACCAACAGTTGAATTATCCGCATAGGGCTTTCTGAAAGCAATGCTCTGTAAACCGTTGAAAGCAGAGCCTTCCATTAACAAAGTATATGACTGACCGCCAATAGTAACCTGCATGGTTCCATCCTTTTCATTGTAAATCATTGAAGGAACGTTAGCATTGTATTTGAATGAAGTCTTATACTCTCCAATGCAGATATAACCCTCTTCGTCTACCTTCACGTAGTTTCCGATAGCTGCTTCAACATCGGCCTCCGAACCTGCAGCCTTGATTTTCTCGCCTGCGTCATTCAGCACATATTCGTAGGTTGCACCTTCGTCTACGCTAATCATCCAGTAGCTCTCGGCATCTACCTTGAACTTCGGAACAATTGTAGCCCCGGTTTCACCCTTCGGGCCTTGAATACCCTGAAGTCCTTGCTCACCTTTTTCGCCTTGAGCACCATTCTTGATAGTTAAAGTTTCGCCACCGGTAAAAGTCAGTAAATAACCACCCTCAACAGGAGCATAACTTTCGATGAATTTCTTGCCATTGATTGCAGCAAGGATGTCATCAATCTGTTTTTTGTTTGCATCGATCTGCTCCTGCAAGCCATCGATGTCATCATCATAGTCCTTACAAGAAACAAATGTACTTGTGGAGCCAGCCATTAAAGCTCCAAACAAGATTGCACTTAGAAACTTTTTGTTCATAATTGAAAACTTTAAATTTATAAATTTAAAAAAATAAAAAGTGAATAATCTCTCATT
>PPYE01295124.1_pt1 | contig 13584 bp, 8 predicted proteins | sample 1559881 | NCBI WGS metagenome assembly PPYE01 (sample SAMN08240022, study PRJNA423297) | Human gut metagenome, whole genome shotgun sequencing project.
TGAATGCCTTTGATATTACTCTTACTCTTCCGGGTATTGCGGGTATTATCCTTGGTATCGGTATGGCGGTGGATGCCAATGTTATTATTTATGCCCGAATCAGAGAGGAAATTGGTGCAGGAGTCTCAGTAAGGAATTCTATTAAGTCCGGTTTCAGCAAAGCTTTCTCTGCAATCTTTGATGGAAATATTACAACGCTGATCGCAGCCTTTGTGCTGATGTGGCTTGGTTCAGGTACTGTTAAGGGATTTGCTTATACACTTGCCCTTGGTATCGTGATCTCCATGTTTACAGCACTGGTTGTATCCAGACTGATTGTAAATGCACTTTATGCAGTTGGTGTACGTGATCCGAAATTCTACGGATCTGCAAAAGAACGTAAGGCAGTTGATTTCCTTGGAAAGAAGAAAGTATTTTTTGCTATTTCCATTATCCTGATCCTCTGCGGTCCGGCAGCGATGTTTGCTAATTCGCATGCAGGAAACAAAGCGTTAAATTACAGCCTTGAGTTCTCAGGCGGTACTTCTACAACTGTTACATTTAATGAAGATATGGATATTAAGACCATTGATTCTGAAGTAACTCCTGTTGTAGAAGAGGTGACAGGAGATAAGAATGTTCAGCCTACAAAGGTAGTCGGAACAAATCAGGTTGTGATCAAGACACGTTCTCTGAATCAGAGCGAACGTGAAGCTCTGCAGAGTGCACTGGTTGAGAAATTTGGTGTAGATGACAGCACGATTTCCACAGAAAGTATTTCTTCTACAGTAAGTAGTGAAATGCGTCGTGATGCGATCGTAGCCGTTATAGTAGCTACAATCTGTATGCTTCTTTATATCTGGTTCAGATTTAAAGACATCCGTTTTGCAAGCAGTGCGGTATTGGCGCTTCTGCATGATGTTCTGGTTGTACTTGCATTCTATGCTATTGCCAGAGTATCTGTCGGTAATACATTTATTGCCTGCATGCTTACGATCGTAGGTTATTCTATCAATGCTACAATCGTTATTTTTGACCGTATACGTGAGAACCTTCACAGTGGTTCCAGAGAAAAACTGGCAGAAATTGTAAACACAAGTATCACTCAGACTCTTACAAGAAGTATTTATACCTCTTTTACAACTTTTGTTATGGTAGCTGTTCTTTATATCATGGGTGTTTCTTCTATCCGTGAATTTGCAGCACCTCTGATGGTTGGTGTTCTTGTCGGTGCATATTCTTCTGTATGTATTACAGGTGCGTTGTGGTATGTGATGAAAAAGAAATTTGCAGGAAAAGGACAGCCGGCAATTGCTGCAGCTTCCGCATCTGCAAAGTCCTCTTCAAAGCCGAAGAAAGCACGTGATGTATCACAGAAAGATCCGACTCAGCCAAAGAAGAAAAACAGAAAAAGAGTAGCTGAACGGAGACTGATCAGGAACAGAGATGTGATCGGAGAAGATAAGATAAGAGAGTATCTGTCAGGAACAGTACAAGAGCTTCCTTCTCCCTGGCTGATGAAGGATATGGAAAAAGCTGTAGATATCCTGGAGAAAAAAATATCGCAGAAAGCAAAAGTCCGTATTATTGGTGATTATGATATTGATGGTGTGACCTCTACATACATTTTAATGAAAGGCCTTGCGAGGATTGGAGCAGATGTGGATACTTATATTCCGGACAGAGTTGCAGACGGATATGGGATTCATGCACATCTTATAGAAAGAGCGGAAACGGACCGGATCGATACGATCGTGACCTGTGATAATGGAATTGCTGCGGCTGCTGAAATCCAGATGGCAAAGGATAAGGGAATGACAGTGATTATTACAGATCATCATGAGGTTCCTTACAGGGAGGAAAAGGGAGAACGCCAGATGGTGCTTCCTCCGGCAGATGCGATTTTGAATCCGAAACAATATGATTGTCCATACCCGAATAAAAACCTGTGTGGAGCAGTGGTGGCCTTTAAATATATTGCAGCACTTTACGAGAGATTTGGTGTTCCGGCAGAGGAGCTGGAAGATTATTATGAACTGGCGGCTATTGCAACAGTAGGAGATGTTATGGATCTTCAGGGAGAGAACAGGATTCTGGTAAAAGAAGGGCTGCGCCGTCTGAAAAATACCAAAAATCAAGGATTGCAGGAACTGATCCGCGCAAATTCTCTGGAAGATGCTAAAATCACAGCTTATCATATCGGATTTGTGCTGGGACCATGTATCAATGCCAGTGGCAGACTGGATACAGCTGCCCGTTCTCTTGCACTTCTCAATGCAAAAACAAAGGAAGAAGCAGCAAGGCTTGCTGGAGATCTTACAGCTCTTAATCAGAGCCGAAAAGCTCTCACTGAGAAAGGAAAAGAAGAGGCAATCCGGATCATAGAGACTACAGAGCTGAAAAATGACAGAGTACTGGTAGTTTATCTTCCGGATTGTCATGAAAGTCTTGCCGGTATTATAGCAGGCAGGATCAGGGAAAAATATCACAGGCCTGCCTTTGTATTGACGGGCGGTGAGGCAAGTGCAAAAGGAAGCGGAAGATCAATAGAAAGTTACTCTATGTATGAAGAACTGGTAAAATGTGCAGACCTGATGATACAGTTTGGAGGTCATCCGATGGCAGCAGGTCTTTCTATAGAAGAAAAAAATATAGAAGAATTCCGGAGACGTCTCAATGTAAACTGTACGTTGACGGACGAAGAATTGCGTTCTAAGATCGTGATTGATGTGCCGATGCCTGTGTCTTATATTACAAAAGAACTGGTAGAACAGATTTCGCTTTTGGAGCCCTTTGGGAAAGGGAATACAAAACCGGTCTTTGCGCAGAAAAATCTCAGAGTGCTTGATCACAGTATTATCGGGAAAAATAAAAATGTAGTAAAATTAAAACTTCTCGATCCGCAGGGGATTTCAGTGGAAGGCATTTATTTCGGAGAAGCAGAGGATTTTGTGAACTTTATCAGGGAAAAAGACAGTATTTCTGTTACTTATTATCCGGAGATCAACAGATTCAGGGGACGAGAGAGTCTTCAGATTATTATTCAGAATTACTGTTAATATTACCGCTTGGTTTGTAACCGCCGGTAAGCCTGGAAATACAAATGTCAGGGCTTAACAGTAACTTGATTCTGAAATAAAAAGGTGATATACTATAAAATATTTATGAGCGAACAGCAATATAACACACACTGGAGGAGAAATAAAATGAAGAAAATTGAAGATTATGTATTAAGTATACCGGATTTTCCTGAACCGGGGATTATTTTCAGAGATATTACAAGTGTTCTGCAGGATGCGGATGGCCTGCAGCTGGCAATCGACTCCATGCAGGACTGTCTTAAGGATATAGATGTGGACGTGATTGCAGGAACAGAGTCCAGAGGCTTTATCTTTGGTGTACCGATCGCATATAATCTTCATAAACCATTTGTACCGATTCGTAAAAAAGGCAAACTTCCCCGCGAAACAGTATCTGTAAGCTATGATCTGGAATATGGCAGTGCAGAGATTGAAATGCATAAAGATTCTATAAAACCAGGTCAGAAAGTGGTTATCGTTGATGATCTGATCGCAACAGGCGGTACGATCGAAGCAGCGATCAAGCTGGTGGAACAGCTTGGCGGTGAGGTTGTCAAGGTTGTATTTCTCATGGAACTTGCAGGTTTAAAGGGACGCGAAAGACTGAATGGGTATGATGTAGCGTCCGTAATTTGTTATGATGGTAAATAAGCACAGCTGATTGTGCAGGACAGGCAGGTGGGAGCATATGACAGAGGTAACAAAAAGTACAGAAGCAAAAAAAGATGAAATGCAGGTTGAAAAAGAGAAGCTGGAATCTGTAAAGAGAGCAGATGCGGCAGTAAAGACCATGCATGATTTTACAAGTCCGGAGGTGCTTTATAAAGAACTGATAAACAGTGTTCTGAAGTATCATCCATCAACAGATATTTCCATGATAGAGAAGGCATATAAGGTTGCAAGTGAAGCTCATGAAGGACAGAAGAGAAAGTCGGAAAAGGCCAGAGAGACCATGGATATTTATGCTCCTATTGCCATGCGTCTGGGTATTTCCAAGATAAAGGTAGAGCTGGATGACCTGTCGCTGAAATACCTTAAGCCGGATGTATATTATGACCTGGTGCATAAGGTTGCCCTGCGTAAAAGCGAGAGAGAACAGTTTGTAGGTGCGATTGTAAAAGAAGTTAAGAAACATATGGATGATGCCAATATTAAGGCGCAGGTGGACGGACGTGTAAAACACTTTTTCAGCATCTACAAGAAGATGGTAAATCAGGATAAGACTATTGATCAGATTTATGATTTATTTGCTGTCCGTATTCTTGTAGATACAGTGAAGGATTGTTATGCTGCCCTTGGTGTGATCCATGAGATGTATAAGCCGATTCCGGGACGGTTTAAAGATTATATTGCCATGCCGAAACCCAATATGTATCAGTCATTGCATACCACATTGATCGGACCCAACGGACAGCCCTTTGAAATCCAGATCCGTACTTATGAAATGCACAGAACTGCAGAATATGGTATCGCTGCACACTGGAAATATAAGGAGTCGTCTGACGGAAAGGCTCCTGTAGGTAAGAGTGAGGAAGAGAAACTGAACTGGCTGCGTCAGATTCTGGAATGGCAGAGAGACATGTCTGATAACAAAGAATTCATGAGTCTTCTGAAGAATGACCTGGATCTTTTTGCGGACAGTGTTTACTGTTTCACTCCACAGGGAGATGTTAAAACACTTCCAAGCGGTTCTACACCGGTGGATTTTGCATACAGTGTTCACAGTGCAGTCGGAAATAAGATGGTAGGTGCCAGAGTTAACGGTAAGCTGGTTCCTATTGAATATGAGATCAAAAACGGTGACCGTATTGAAATTATTACTTCCCAGAATTCTCAGGGACCAAGCCGCGACTGGCTGAAACTGGTTAAGAGTACTCAGGCAAAGAACAAGATTAACCAGTGGTTCAAGAAGGAATTAAAAGAAGATAATATTCTTAAGGGTAAGGAGATGCTTGCGCAGTATGCGCGCGCAAAGGGATTTAAGATTGCAAATTATACAAAAAACCAGTATCTGGAAGCTGTTTTGCGTAAATATGGTTTCAGGGACTGGGATTCAGTACTTGCTGCAATTGGTCATGGCGGATTGAAAGAAGGTCAGGTTTTCAATAAGCTGGTAGAGGCTTATGATAAGGAAAATAAGAAGAATCTGACAGATGAGCAGGTTCTTGAGGCTGCTTCTGAGACACAGGAGAAGCTTCACATTGCCAAGAGCAAGAGCGGCATTGTGGTAAAAGGAATCCATGATGTGGCAGTCCGTTTTTCCAAGTGCTGTAATCCAATCCCGGGTGATGAGATTGTAGGCTTTGTTACAAGAGGACGTGGAATCACGATTCATCGTACAGATTGTGTCAATGTGCTGAATATGTCTGAGACAGACAGGACACGACTGATTGAGGCAGAGTGGCAGCAGCCTGATACCAAGGAAAAAGAGAAGTATATGGCTGAGATTCAGGTTTATGCAAATAACCGTACAGGGCTTCTTGTGGATCTTTCTAAAATATTTACAGAACGTAAGATCGACCTGCGAAGTATCAACAGCCGTACAAGCAAGCAGGAGAAGGCAACTATTTCCATGAGTTTTGAGATTGGAAGCAAAGAGGAACTGCGTTCCCTGATCGAGAAGATCCGTCAGGTAGAGAGTGTCATTGACGTAGAGAGAACTACAGGCTGATCATGGAAAAATCTGCTGGAACATTATTTTATGGAACTGCTGCAGATTGACAGAAAGGAATAACATGAAGAATTTAGAATTACAGAAATGTATATTAGGACCTGTATATACAAATTGCTATATCCTTAAGAATAAAGAAACCGGAGAACTGATCATTGTTGATCCCGCAGATTGTCCGGAGAAGATTGAAATGAAGATTTCCCGGATGAATGGAAAACCGGTGGCGATTCTTCTTACCCATGGACATTTTGACCACATTCTGGCTGCACAGGCAGTAAAGGAGAAATATAATATTCCGATTTATGCCTGTCGTCAGGAAGAGGAGATGCTCCGCGAACCTTCGATCAATATGACTGTACATTATGGACAGGGATGTTCTATTGTGCCGGATGTATTTCTGGAGGATCTGGATGTTATCAGACTGGCGGGATTTTCCGTTCAGATGATCCATACACCGGGACATACCAAAGGAAGCTGCTGTTATTATCTGAAAGATGAAGGTGTATTGTTCAGCGGTGATACAGTGTTCTATGGCTCTGTTGGAAGAACGGATTTTCCGGGTGGAAGTACAGCAGAAATTGTGAGAAGTCTCCATAAACTGGTAGATTCGCTTCCTGAAGAGACCGAGGTTTTCCCCGGACATGATGCATCTACCACTATTGGTTATGAAAAGAGGTATAATCCATTTGTGTAAAATAGGCATTCTGTTTAAGAACAGAGATTTTGAACATGATGTTTATGAACTGATCAAAGCGTTTTATCCCGAAGCGGAGATACATACTCTTTATGAAAATGCTGAAGCAGAGTATGACCTCCGCTTCAGTGTGGAACGGGATAATGACAGTTATATCATAAAATACGAAAGGACAGAGAATCTGTCGAAACAGGAAACAGAGCAAAAAGGGGTAATTTCCGCAGACATACTTTCTAAAGAGAATGCAGGCTGTGGAATACAGGATGCTCATGCTCTGAGAAAAGAGAATAAAGATAATATCAAATATGCTCTGTATCAGTTGTTGGTAAAACTGACGGGCAGAACTCTTCCATGGGGAAATCTGACAGGAATACGTCCTGCCAAACTGGCAATGGGAATGATCGAATCCGGAATGAAAAATACGGAAGCAGCCCGGGAGATGCGTGAGAGATATCTGGTGAGTCCGCAGAAAACAGCGCTTGCCATCACTATTGCAAACAGGGAAAGAGAGATTCTGAAGGATATTGACTATGAAAATGGATACAGCCTTTATATTGGAATCCCGTTTTGCCCAAGTATCTGTCTGTATTGTTCCTTCAGCTCCTATCCGCTGAAAGTGTGGGAGAAGAGAACAGATGAATATGTGGAAGCTCTCTGCCGTGAGGTAAGAGAGACTGCTCTTATGATGAAGGGAAGAAAACTGGACACCATCTATATTGGCGGCGGTACCCCGACTACACTGCTTCCACATCAGATCCGTAAGCTCCTGGATACAGTGGGAGAAGCTTTTGGCTATGAAGGACTGGCAGAGTTTACTGTGGAAGCCGGCAGACCGGACAGTATCACACGTGAAAAGCTGATGGCGATCAGGGAGTATCCGGTAACAAGAATTTCCGTAAATCCACAGACTATGAATCAGGAAACCCTGGATATTATCGGCCGCAGACATACTGTGGAGCAGACAAAAGAAGCGTTTCATCTGGCACGAGAGCTGGGATACGATAACATTAACATGGATCTGATCGTAGGTCTTCCGGGTGAGGATATTCACATGGTAGAGCGGACTCTTGAACAGGTTCGTGAACTGGCACCGGACAGTATTACCGTACATTCACTGGCAGTGAAACGTGCAGCAAGGCTGAATATTTTTAAAGAGAAATATCAGGAAATGTCTTTTGAGAATAATCAGGAGATTATGGATCTGACCATGAAAACTGCGTATGAAATGGGAATGAGTCCTTATTATCTGTACAGACAGAAGAATATGAAGGGAAATTTTGAAAATGTTGGCTATGCAAAGGTTGACAAAGCGGGAATTTACAATATACTGATTATGGAGGAAAAACAGCCTATCATCGCACTGGGCTCCATGATATAGGAAAGCTGAAGCTGACAAGTTATATTAACGGACAGGAGCAGGATCCTCTGGTGATCGAGGAACTGAAGTATGTCCGGATGCATTCTGCATTGGGATATGAGGAACTTAAAGGGCAGGGATATTCGGATTTTGTATTGGAGAGTATCCTGTATCATCATGAGAATTATGATGGCAGTGGATATCCGTCCAATAAAGCAGGTGATGACATACCCATAGGTGCCCGGATACTCAGAGTCTGCGATGTATATGCAGCATTGATCTCTGACAGACCATACAGAAGAGGATTTGATATTTCTTCAGTTATGGAGTTGATGATCGATGAAGTAAAAAATTTTGATATGCAGGTTTTTCTTGCGTTTCAGAGAGTGGTTCATAATGGAGACGGGCAGAATTTTTATAAAAGAGGAGGACAACATGGCATTAAAGAAGAAACCGGTAACCGGTATGAAGGACATTTTACCAAAAGAGATGGAAATCCGTAATTATGTGATGAACATGATTCGTGAAACATACGGAACATTTGGCTTTTCATCTATAGAGACACCATGTGTGGAACATATTGAAAATCTTTCCAGTAAACAGGGCGGAGAGAATGAGAAACTTATTTTCAAGATCCTAAAACGTGGGGAGAAACTGAAACTTGCGGAAGCAGAGAAAGAAAGTGATCTGGTTGACTCCGGACTTCGCTACGATCTGACTGTGCCGCTTTCCAGATATTATTCCAACAACGCAAATGAGCTTCCGGCTCCTTTTAAGGCACTTCAGATGGGCAATGTGTGGAGAGCAGACAGACCGCAGAGAGGACGTTTCCGTCAGTTTATGCAGTGTGATATTGATATTCTGGGTGAGTCTACTTATCTGGCTGAGATCGAACTGGTTCTTGCTACCACAACGTTGCTCGGAAAGCTGGATTTCCATAACTTTACGATTCGCATCAATGACAGAAAAATCTTAAAAGCGATGGCGCAGTACAGTGGATTCCCACAGGAAAGCTTTGACACTGTGTTTATCATTCTGGACAAGATGGACAAGATTGGTCTGGAAGGTGTTGCAGAAGAACTGGAGAAGGAAGGATTTGCAAAAGAGAGCATTGATACCTACCTTGGACTTTTCAAAGAGATCACTTCTGACATTGAGGGTGTTCGTTACTGCAAAGAGAAATTAAAAGATGTTCTGGATCCAAAGGTTGCTGAGGACCTTGAAACAATCATTTATACTGTAGATTCTGTTAAGACAGCAGATTTTAAGATGTCTTTCGATCCGACTTTGGTACGTGGAATGTCTTATTATACAGGACCGATTTTTGAAATCTCTATGGATGAGTTTGGCGGCAGCGTAGGCGGCGGTGGACGCTATGATGAGATGATCGGTAAATTTACAGGAAACAATACATCTGCCTGCGGATTTTCAATTGGATTCGAGAGAATCGTAATGCTTCTTCTTGAGAGAAATTATGAAATCCCGACAAAGAATGGTAAGAAAGCATATCTTATCGAGAAGAATATGCCGGCAGACAAGATGCTGACGATTCTGAAACAGGCTCAGGAAGAGCGTAATGTCGGAACACAGATCAATATTTCTATTATGAAGAAGAATAAGAAATTCCAGAAAGATCAGATGACAGCAGAGGGCTATACAGAGTTTGTAGAATTCTTTAAAGACAGAATGTAATAATTCGTAACTGTTCAGCAACATTGCGGGATAGCAGACTGCTGGATAGTTACAACAATTCTTATAATATAGAAAGCATGAAAAGAGGAAAGAAACATGGCTGAAAGTATGCAGGGACTGCACAGAACATGCCGATGTGCAGAAGTAACAAAGGAAATGATCGGCAAAGAAGTTGTCCTTATGGGATGGGTTCAGAAAGCCCGCGATAAAGGCGGAATTATTTTCGTAGATTTAAGAGACCGTTCCGGTATCATGCAGCTGATTTTTGAGAATGGCAGCATTGATGAAGAAGGTTTTGCAAAAGCAGGTAAGCTGAGAAGTGAATTCGTAATCGCTGTTACCGGTGTGGTAGAAGAAAGAGGCGGCGCTGTTAACAAGAATCTTGCAACAGGTGAAATTGAGCTTCGCGTAAAATCCCTTCGTGTTCTGTCTGAAGCAGAGGTACCTCCGTTCCCAATTGAAGAGAACAGCAAGACAAAAGATGAAATCCGTCTGAAATATCGTTATCTTGACTTAAGAAGACCTGACCTTCAGAAGAATATTATGCTTAAGAGCAAAGTCATGATGCTTACAAGACAGTTCTTCGCAAAAGAAGGATTCCTTGAAATTGAAACTCCGATGCTTGGTAAGAGTACACCGGAAGGTGCAAGAGATTATCTGGTACCGTCTCGTGTTCATCCGGGACATTTCTATGGTCTGCCACAGTCTCCGCAGCTGTACAAACAGCTTCTGATGTGCTCTGGTTATGACCGTTATATCCAGATTGCAAGATGTTTCCGTGACGAAGACCTTCGTGCGGACAGACAGCCGGAATTTACCCAGATCGATATGGAACTCTCTTTTGTAGATGTTGATGACGTAATTGATGTAAATGAGAGATTCCTTGCTTATCTGTTCAAGGAAGTACTTGATATTGATGTAAAACTTCCAATCCAGCGTATCACATGGCAGGAAGCTATGGACAGATTTGGTTCTGATAAACCGGATATGCGTTTCGGAATGGAACTTCATGATGTAAGTGATGTAGTTAAAAACTGTGGATTCAGCGTGTTTACTTCTGCGTTGGAAAATGGCGGCAGTGTTCGTGGTATCAATGCAGAAGGACAGGGCGCTATGCCACGTAAGAAAATTGACAAACTGGTTGAGTTTGCCAAAGGTTACGGTGCAAAAGGCCTTGCATACATTGCAATCGCTGAAGATGGCACAAGAAAATCTTCTTTTGCCAAATTCATGACAGATGAAGAGATGGATGCTCTGGTAGCAGCTATGGATGGTAAAGCAGGAGACTTACTTCTGTTTGCAGCAGATAAGAAGAAACTGGTTTATGATGTACTTGGCGCACTTCGTCTGGAACTTGCAAAGCAGATGGATCTTCTTGATAAGAATGAGTATCGTTTCGTATGGGTAACAGAGTTCCCGCTTCTTGAATGGAGTGAAGAAGAGAATCGTTTCACAGCAATGCATCATCCATTTACCATGCTTATGGAAGAGGACCTTCCACTTCTGGATACAGATCCTGGAAAAGTTCGTGCAAAAGCATATGATATCGTATTAAACGGTAATGAAATTGGTGGAGGAAGTGTCAGAATCCATCAGGATGATATTCAGGAGAGAATGTTTGAAGCACTTGGATTCACAAAAGAAGCTGCTCACGAGCAGTTCGGATTCCTTCTGGACGCATTCAAATATGGAGTTCCGCCTCACGCCGGACTGGCATACGGACTTGACCGTCTGGTAATGCTTATGGCGAAAGTTGACAGCATCCGTGACGTAATCGCATTCCCGAAGGTTAAAGATGCTTCCTGTCTGATGACTCAGTCTCCGAGCCGCGTAAGCGAGGAGCAGTTAAAAGAACTGGAACTGGAAGTAAGACCGGAGGAAGTAACTGAATAAGGATGGAGCTTACAATTCAGACGTTTTTGATTGTATGCCCGTTGGTATTCCTTGCAGGATTAGTTGATTCTATCGCAGGCGGGGGTGGTTTGATCTCCCTGCCTGCGTATCTGCTTGCAGGGGTTCCGATGCACAATGCGATAGCAACGAATAAATTATCCTCGGCAACTGGGACAGCGATTTCAACAGCACGTTTATGTAAGAATAAATTTGTAGACTGGGGAGTTGCACTGCCATGTATTTCCATGGCTCTTGTCGGTTCTTTTGCAGGCGCTCATATTGCGCTTCTTGCCAGTGATAAGATATTAAAATGGATGCTGATTCCAGTACTTCCTATTGTTGCGTTTTATGTAATGAAGAAGAAAAATCTGGATGATAACAGCAATGTAGAGATTTCCAGAAAGAAACAGTGGATTTTGTGTGCGGTGTGTTCTCTGGCTGTTGGCTGCTACGATGGCTTTTATGGGCCGGGAACTGGTACGTTTCTGCTTATTTTATATACAGGAGTAGCAAAACTTCCCGTAGCGAAAGCTTCCGGAACTATGAAACTTGCAAATCTTTCTTCTAATATAATGGCATTAGTTGTTTTTTTATTTAGTGGAAAGATTGTCATATATCTTGGACTTGCAGCTTCTGTTTTTTCCATTGCAGGGCATTATGTAGGATCTGGAATGGTAATGAAAAATGGAAATAAAATCGTAAGACCGATTATTCTGATCGTTCTGGTTTTACTGTTTATCAAAATTATAACGGGGATGTAAAAAGAATAAGACAAAGATTAAAAAGACCACCATATCATAGAATGATTCGGGAAAGGAACATTTCTGTGATATGGTGGCCTTTTTAGTTGTTTAACCAAACTGCGAAGCAGTTATTTGGTTATGAGCAAGTAGCGGAAGCGGATTGCGAATATCCGATTGACTAATCGTTAATTGGAACTGCTTTCAGTAGAAGTATTATCATCTGTCTGCTTATCTGTATCGGCAGAAATATTTTCATCCTCAGAATCAGAAGTCTCGAGAGGAGAATCTGTCAAAGTACCGAAAATAGCATTTCCCAAAGTATTTCCCTCATCCTGAAGTTTCCAGGATACCCCATCATTGATTAGAACAAAATCTACATCATTGACGGTAGTAACGGTATTATCATTGATGCTGTTCAGAAGAATTTCGAAAGATTTCTCGTATCGTTTCTGGGAGCCATCGATAACTGCGTCAGCAGAAGCCAGATATTTATCAAGCTTTTCCTGATAATCAGCCAGGATCGAATCACTGTCAAAGGTTGTAATTTCAGTTGTAACAGTGGCATTGTATCCATTTTCACTGCTGGATTTAATGACATAATTAAAATTTTTATGAATCTGTTCGGCAAGTGCTGAGGCAATGGAATTTTTTACAGTATCGGATGTATTCATGATATTTACTACACCCAGATAAGATGTCATTTCTTTCAGATTCAATTTCTGTAGAGTGTCAAGATAGACAGTCAGGGTATCTTCCGGTGAAAGAATATCCGGATCAGCCAGATCAGCTATAAGACCGCCGACAAGGTCATCTTCCAGAGAATTGGTACGCTGGATCTTCCATTTTTCCTTTTTATCATTGCCTGTATTGACAAGCTGTATGTTACAGTCTGTCTCAGCTGTATCATAGTCATTTGTGTTTAAAAGATGATTCAGGATCAGATAATGAGCCTCAAGAGATCTGGAAGAATCTTTGATATTTCCTTTTTGCGCCTGGGCTGACTCTGTGATCTGTGTCCGGAGAAGTTCTGCCTTAAAATCTCTGGCAAGAACTTTGGAATCGATTGTGGTCAGTTTGACAGAAACAGTGGCAGAATGATTGGCTGTGCCGACGATGACATCCGAAATTTTGTAATTAAATTTCCGGAAAAAGAGAGAAAAGGTTTCATTGATTTCATCAGTTAAATCAGTGTTCTCTGTGGCATCGGGGAACAGCTCTGTATAGGGTATGTATTTTTGCGTAGTTTCTGAATCGAGATTTTTTAACTGATCCAGTTCATTTCTGACTACACTCTTTACATCTGACTCATTTTTGCGGAAACAGCCGCTACTTACAGATACAGCAAAAAGAAAAAATAAGACAGAGAAAAGAAGAATCAGGTGTTTGTTTATATTCATACGTGTTCTTTCCTTTCACAGTGCTTTCTGTGCAACTGTTTGACAGTTACTTTTCTGTTTATTTTAACAGATTTTGTA
>PPYE01002577.1_pt1 | contig 13581 bp, 9 predicted proteins | sample 1559881 | NCBI WGS metagenome assembly PPYE01 (sample SAMN08240022, study PRJNA423297) | Human gut metagenome, whole genome shotgun sequencing project.
AAGTGCTGAGAATATGGGCGCTTTTACGCTTCCAGCTAATTGTGATGAGATGGATTACAGTGCAGCTCGGGCGTATTTCGGTATGCCCCGTATTCTGCCCTTAATACAAGCATAATATAAATTTTTACCAACACGTTTTGTCCTATAATCCTGAATCGTCATACTTCCTCAGTTTTTTATTGCAGGAAAACCGTATAGCCGCGGCAAACGCGAACTTGGAAAACAAGCAAACCTCGCTTCGCTCGCAGAACCTTTTATAGAAACCAATGAATACTGCACCCCGATTTTAGAAACTGCACCCCTATCGCCCTTCGGGCGCTTCCCTCCGTAGGGGGAAGCTCGGCGATGAGAAATAAAAAAATTCAAATCTGATTTGTCTTAAATTTATGAAAAGATAAGCCGGGCGCCTTCCCCGCTGGGGCAGGTCGAAGTCCTTCGTTTCGGTGCTGGTGGATAGTATCGAAAGAATGTCTTACGATTGTCATTTACGGTAAACGTATTTAAATGATAGTGATATTAGCGGCATTGAATGATGGCGGAAGGTTTTGACCTGCCCGTCGGGGAAGGATGCCGCGAATGCGGCAGAAAGGGGTGCAGTTCCACGAGCGCAGCGAGGTTGTATAGTTTTCTCCCGCATCCCGCACTTTTATCTCACTACTTACCGTACACTTTGTTCGACATATCCCATAAGATATATCCATCCAAAAGTGATGATAGCTTTATTATTTTTCCAGTAGTACTCTATGTATAGAACAAAGTGTTCATTATTGTGAACGTAGTTCGACAGCGAGATGGAGGCGGTCATGATGTCCTTTCATTGGATTTCACTTCTTTCCGGATGGGGAAAGAGGACTTTTGATTTCTTCCTGTTCCGTACCAGCCATGGAATTTATCAGATCCCGGGATGCGGAAGAGAGCCGTTCGGCATGTAATATAGTCATTAAAAGGAGCCATGAAATGCACATCACTCATTTCATGGCTCCTTTTTTCTTGCTTCTCTTTCCCAAACACTTGCCCAATAGCGTCTATTGATATATGATAGGGAGAAAGTCTTTTTAAGGCTGCCGGAAGGGGCGGCCGGAAAAATTGGTAGGAAGGCAGGAGCAGGAGATGGAAAATCGAGATAGTTTCAAATCCCGGTTGGGATTTTTACTTGTCAGCGCAGGCTGTGCCATCGGCATCGGGAATGTCTGGAAATTCCCGTATGTGACCGGGGAATACGGAGGCGCTGTTTTTGTATTGTTTTACCTGATGTTTCTTTTACTGATGGGCATCCCCGTCATGACGATGGAGCTTGCCGTCGGCCGCGCATCCCGCGGGAGCGCTGTCCAGGGCTATAAGAAATTGGAAAAGCCCGGGCAGAAATGGCATATTCATGGCTGGTTCTGTATCCTTGGCTGTCTGCTCCTCATGATGTACTACACGACAGTATCCGGATGGATGCTTGCGTATTTCTGGAAATTCCTGACCGGCGCTTTTGCGAGCGTTCCGACGGAAGCCGTCAGCGGCGTCTTCACGTCCATGCTGGCATCTCCCACGGAAATGGGAATTTTCATGGCACTTACCGTTTTCGGCGGATTCGGCGTCTGCGGCCTTGGCCTGCATAACGGCGTCGAACGCATCACGAAGGTCATGATGCTCTGCCTCCTGGTCCTCATCGTCGTCCTTGCTGCGCACAGCGTTTCACTCAAAGGCGGCGGACCGGGCCTTGCTTTCTACCTTCTCCCGGACTGGGACAGGGCAGTCGAAGCAGGCATCGGGAACGTGGCAGCTGCTGCGATGAACCAGGCATTCTTCACATTGTCCCTCGGCATCGCTGCCATTGAAATCTTCGGCAGCTACATGTCAGACGACTTCACACTGACGGGCGAAGCCGTGAGGATCACAGCGCTCGATACCTTCGTCGCTGTCCTTTCCGGACTCATCATTTTCCCGGCATGCTTTGCCTACAACGTACAGCCGGATGAAGGCCCGTCGCTCATTTTCATCACACTTCCGCGCATATTCCAGAACATGTCCTTCGGCCAGCTCTGGGGCACACTTTTCTTTGTCTTCATGACATTTGCCAGCTTCTCCACCGTCACCGCGGTCTTTGAAAACCTTATTGCATGCGCGAGAGACAACTTCGGATGGTCAAGAAAGAAAGCCGTCCTCGTGAACCTTGTCATTGTATTCGTTCTGTCCATCCCCTGCGTACTGGGATACAACATCTGGAGCGACGTCCACATCATCGGAGCCAGAGACGTCCTGGACAGCGAAGACTTCATCGTCAGCAACCTGCTCCTTCCGGGCGGCGCGCTCGTCTACCTGCTCTTCTGCGTGACGAAATTCGGATGGGGCTTTGACAACTACATCGCCGAAGTCAATAAAGGCAGCGGACTGAAAATGCCGCTCTGGATCAAACCATATTTCCAGTTCATCCTGCCGCTTCTGATCCTGGTCATCCTGATCAGAGGCCTTATGTAAGCTTCCTTTCCGCGGGAAGCCTTTGCGGCAAAGCGGACCGGGAAATCCGGAAAAGATAAAATGGAGGAAAGAAGAATGGAAGGAAGAGACAGTTTCAAATCCCGCCTGGGATTTATTCTGGTCAGCGCCGGATGCGCCATCGGTATCGGGAACGTATGGAAATTCCCGTACATCACCGGGGAGTACGGCGGGGCCGTGTTCGTATTGTTTTATCTGTTATTCCTTTTAATACTGGGGATACCTGTCGTCACGATGGAATTGGCCGTCGGACGCGCCAGCCACAAGAGCGCCATGATGGGCTTCAAGACACTGGAGCCGAAAGGCAGCAAATGGCACTGGCACGGGTGGATCTGCCTTCTGGGCAGCTTCGTCCTCATGATTTACTACACCGTCGTATCCGGCTGGATGGTCGACTACTTCTGGAAATTCCTGAACGGATCCTTCAATGGCATGGGGCCTGAGAAAGTTGCAGCCACCTTCGATGCCATGGTCGCTGATCCTTATGAACTCATATTCTTCATGGGCCTGAACGTCCTCGTCGGCTTTGCCGTCTGCGCAGGCGGCGTTGCCAAGAGCCTTGAAAAAGTCACGAAAGTCATGATGCTCGGCCTCCTGGGCCTCATCGTTATCCTCGCCGTAAACAGCCTTCTCCTTCCGGGAAGCGCCAAAGGCGTCGAATTCTACCTTCTCCCTGACTGGAACCGCGCCGTCGAAGCAGGCATTGGAAACGTGGCAGCTGCTGCCATGAACCAGGCATTCTTCACACTCTCCGTCGGCCAGGGCTCCATGGAAATCTTCGCCAGCTACATGAGCCGCAACAACACCCTGGGCGGCGAAGCAGTCAGAATCACCGCGCTTGACACATTCGTAGCCCTGATGGCAGGCCTCATCATCTTCCCGGCATGCTCTGCATTCGGCGTAGAACCATCCGAAGGCCCGTCCCTCATCTTCGTTACACTGCCAAACGTATTCATCAACATGTCCTTCGGACAATTCTGGGGATCCCTCTTCTTCGTCTTCATGACATTCGCCAGCTTCTCCACCGTCACCGCCGTCTTCGAAAGCCTCATCGGCAACTGCATGGACGACTTCGGCTGGAGCAGAAAGAAGACAGTCCTCATCCTTCTGCCCTTCGTATTCCTGGGCAGCATTCCCTGTGCACTCGGCTTCAACGTATGGTCCGACGTGCAGATCGCAGGAAAAGGCATCCTCGACATGGAAGACTTCCTCGTCAGCGGCCTTATCCTTCCGCTCGGCTCCATCATCTTCGCCCTCTTCTGCGTATCCAAGTACGGCTGGGGCTTTGACAAGTACTTAGAAGAAGTCAACACCGGCACAGGCATGAAAATGCCCCGCTGGATCCGTCCCTACTTCTGCTACGTACTCCCGCTCCTCATCCTCTTCGTATTGGTCAAAGGCCTGATGTAAAAGGATAAGGGAAATAAAATCATCAACGGCGCTTCGGCGCCGTTTTTTGATGCAGGAAATGGGGAACAGTAATTAGCAAAATCCAGCTTCTCCTCGGGTGGAGTGCATTAAATTCGCCTTCCCAGACGGGGAAGGGAGTATGGTAGGGGATGGGGTACGAAAGGGCAAAAACAAATCAGATTTAAAATCTTTTCTTTATTCTCTGCGAAGCTGCCTCCTTCGGGGGAAGTGGCGCGCATGCGCCGAAAGGGGTGCAGTAATAAGTAAAGCATATTCCTTTCGCGGTGGATAGGGTTGATTACCACGAGCGAAGCGAGGTCGTACGGTTCTAATCCCCATTTCCCCTCTTCATTTGTTTGGCAAATAAAGCATGACTTAAAATATAACCTATGCTGAATACTCATTTATGTATGCAATTATCTTCTCAAACGGGAAGAAAGGTGGTATAGTAAAGCCATAAGTTTCAGGATATAGAGTCCACTTATTGGAATTCGTATCCCATTTCTTCTTGGAGGCTTGATCATGGCAGGTTACAATCCGTATGAAAATATGCTTCATGTATTGGATAAGGCAGCAGAAGTACTCGGCTGCCCGAGAAATGATTATGAATTCGTCCGTTATCCGGAACGCGAGCTGACAGTCAGCATCCCGGTCACCATGGATGACGGCCATGTAGAAGTATTCTCCGGCTACCGCGTACAGCACTCCACCGCACGCGGCGCAGCAAAAGGCGGCGTCCGTTTCCATTCGCAGTCCGATGAAAACGAAGTCAAAGCCCTTGCTGCATGGATGACAATCAAGAACGCCATCGGCAACATTCCTTACGGCGGTGCTAAAGGCGGCATCAAAGTCGACCCGCATAAACTGTCGAAGCGTGAACTCGAAAGACTGACACGCATGTACGTACGCCGCATTTATCCGATCATCGGACCAGACCAGGACGTACCGGCACCAGACGTCAATACCAACGGCCAGATCATGGCATGGATCGCTGACGAATACGCAGCCCTCTCCGGCAAATGGCAGCCAGGCGTCGTCACAGGCAAACCACTCGAAGTCGGCGGATCCCTCGGCAGAAACGAAGCTACCGGCCGCGGCCTTCTCTTCACACTCGAGACCTGGTGCGAAAAGAACCATAGAGAAATGAAAGACCTCACCATGGTCGTACAGGGCTTCGGCAACGTTGGCTCCGTAGGCTCCCTCCTCATGCATAAAGAAGGCGTCAAGATCATCGCTGTAGGCGATATCAATGGCACATGGAAGAACCCGAATGGCCTCGACATCGAAGCCATGTACGTTTATGCCAACAGCCACGGCAGATCCCTCAAAGGCTACACAGAAGAAGGCGCATCCTTCATCCCTGACAGCGAACTCTTCGCCCAGGACGTCGACGTCATCTTCGCAGCAGCTATGGAAAACCAGCTGAACGCATCCACCATGGAAAAAGTAAAAGCAAAACTCATCCTCGAAGGCGCAAACGGCCCGACCGATGAAACAGCAGACAAATACTTCGAAGAACACGGCATCGAAGTCCTCCCGGACGTCATGAGCAACGTCGGCGGCGTCGTAGGCTCCTATTTCGAATGGGTCCAGAACCGCACAGGCTACTACTGGACCGAAGACGAATACAACTCCCGTCTCCAGAAAAAGATGAGAGAAGCATACGAAGACGTCTATGCCCTCAAAGAAAAATACCACGTCACCTACCGCCTCGCCTCCTACATGCTCGCACTCCAGAGAGTCATGGCAGCCCAGAAACTCAGAGGCTTCTTAGGATAAGTTATAGCGGAAATACAGACAGGATGCATGATCCATTCATGCATCCTGTTTTTTGGTGCGCTCGCCATCAGCGAAAAAGCCAAGGTACGCCTTCGCCGCAGCGCAGGAAATGCCAAGGTACGCTTTATTTTAAAAAAGCATCTATAAAAGAGAGCTCTTATAAAGAAACCGTACAACCGCGGCGGAGCGCGAACTTGGAAAACAAGCAAACCTCGCTTCGCTCGTGGAACCTTTTTATAAAAATCAATGAATACTACACCCCTTTCTCCGGAAACTTTAGAAAATGCATTCTTTAAAAACCTTCACAACCAGCCTGCGGCTGAGGAACTACATCTCATCCACCACAAAAGTAGAATCGAAAAAACCTGCCTCGGAACAAGGATGACGCATACGCTCACGAAGTGACAGAAAGGAGTGCAGTTCCCGAGCGCAGCGAGGTTGTATGGTTTTCATCGAACGAAGTTCGGTTTAAGGGTGTCAGAGCTCGCCCCGTAGGGGGAGCTGGCGCGCATGCGTCTGAGGAGGTTCATCTCCACGAGCGAAGCGAGGTCGTCCGGTCTTCTATCGAGCAGCGCGAGGTCGTATGGTTTTTCCTCCTTGTATGGTTTTATCATGTTTTTCTCAGCCGCAGGCTGGTTGTCCGGTTTTCCCATCTTTTCTCACGCTTTCCATCTTTCCCCCTCCCTCCGTCCAAAAATTTCCTCATGCTATAATGAAAGGGAATTGAGTATTGGAATGGATTTAAATAGAAAGAAGGACTTTATGTTTATACTTGGATGCCATTTATCCGTCACGGGCGGGTATCTTTCCATGGGGAAGACAGCCACTTCGATCGGCGGAAATACGTTTCAGTTCTTCCCGCGAAACCCGCGCGGAAGCCAGTCTGCTCCTGTGAAGGAAGCGGATGCGCTGGCTTTGAAGGCGTGGATGCAGGAGCATGATTTCGGGCCGATTCTCTGCCATGGGGCTTACACGATGAACGGCTGCTCGACGAAGGAGTCGGTGCGTGAGTTTGCTCGCACGGCGCTTCGTGAGGACCTGGCCAAAGCGGCGCACCTGCCGAACTGCCTTTACAATTTCCATCCGGGCTCCCACCTGAAGCAGGGCGCAGAAGTTGCGATTCCCATGATTGCAGACATGCTGAATTACGCCATGGATCAGGAAGAGCTGCCGCCATTTGTCCTGCTTGAAACGATGGCAGGGAAGGGGACGGAAGTCGGACGCACGTTTGAGGAGCTGGCCGAGATTATCGACAAGGTTGAGCGCAAGGACCGCATGGGCGTGTGCCTTGATACCTGCCACGTCTATGACGGCGGCTACGACATCGCAGGAGATACCGACGGCGTTCTCGCCCATTTCGATGAAGTCATCGGGCTTTCCCGCCTGAAGGCTATTCACCTGAATGACGACAAGAATCCGATGGGAAGCCACAAGGACCGCCATGAAAAAATCGGCGAAGGGACAATCGGTCTCGAAGGGATGGAAAGGATCATCAATCATCCGCTTCTCAGAAATCTTCCCTTCTACCTTGAAACACCGAATGATCTGGAAGGCTACAAGCGTGAAATCGCGCTTTTGAGAAGCCTTCGGAAGGAGGACGCATGAAATTCATTCACACAGCCGACTGGCACCTGGGGAAGCTTCTGAAGGAACACTCTATGACAGAAGATCAGGCATGGCTCCTGGAAAACCGTTTCCTGCCCATCGTCGACGAAGAAAAGCCGGACGTGATCCTTCTGGCCGGGGACGTCTATGACCGCTCATTTCCTCCGGAAGATGCCGTCGAGCTCTTTGACCGCATGACTGAGGAAATCGTCGGAAAGAGAGGGATTCCCTTCATCGTCATCAGCGGGAACCACGACAGCGCCGAGCGCCTCGCCGTGGCAAGCCGTCTTCTCCGCTCGCAGGGGCTCTACATCTTCGGGCCGCTCGACAGGCTCTCTCCCGTCATCCTGAAGGATGAATGGGGTCCCGTCGCATTCCTTCCGATGCCGTATTCCGAACCCGCCCGCGTGCGCGTCATGATGAACAAGCTCGGCATGGAAGAGGCGGAAAAGGTGAAGACGTACGAAGAGGCAGAAAAAATTCTTTCCTCCCGCATGCTCTCCCTCCTTCCTGATGAAGGTAAAGGCATGAGGAAAATCGCCCTTGCCCACGTCTATGCAGCAGGCGGCATGTCATCGGAATCGGAAAGACCGCTCTCGATTGGCGGCTACGACCAGATTCCTGATGAAGTCTTTGCGCCTTACGACTACACCGCACTCGGCCACCTCCACCGTCCGCAGAAGACGAAGAGGGATTCCGAGAAGATCCAGTACAGCGGAAGCCTCATGCGCTACTCCTTCGACGAAGTGCGTCAGAAGAAGGGCATCATCGTAGGGACGATTGACGGAGAAGGAAATGTTTCCACCACGTTCCGCGAAATGCTGCCCCTCCATCAGGTACGCGAAATTCAGGGTTCTTTTGCAGACATCATGGCTAAGGAAGGCTCGGAAGACTACCTGCAGATCGTATTGACCGACTCCGAACCTGTCATCGACGCCATGCCAAAGCTTCGCGAGAAGTACCCGAATGCCCTTGGCGTCGAGCAGGACATGGGATACAAGGACGATGACGGCGAAAGAAGGATCCGCCTCGAATCCATGAGCGACGAAGACATTTTCCGCGCCTTCGTCAGCCATTTCCGTGAGCAGGAACTGACAGAAGAAGAAGAAAAGCTTTCTCAGGAAGTCTGGGAAGAGGTATACAGGAAGGAAAACGCAAAATGAAACCTTTGAAACTGACGATGCGTGCCTTCGGTCCCTATGCGGGCGAGACCGTCATCGACTTCGAAAAACTGCAGGGACGCCATCTCTTCCTGATCTGCGGCCCGACCGGAGCCGGGAAGACGACGATCCTGGATGCCATGTGCTATGCCCTTTACGGCAAGACAAGCGGCGACCGGACAGGCGAGAAAATGAGAAGCGACTATGCCGACTCCTCGGAAAGGACAGAAGTCATTTTCGATTTCATGCTGGGGGATAAGACATACCGCGCAACGAGAAGCCCGGCGCAGATGGTTGATAAGAAACGCGGCAGCGGACAGACACTGGCTGCCATGCAGGCGTCCCTTTCCGAACTGGAAGACGGCAAGGAAATCAATACATTGCGCACAGGCATTGAAGAAGCCGCAGGGAAACTCATCGGGCTCAATGCCGACCAGTTCTGCCAGGTCATCCTCCTTCCGCAGGGCGATTTCAGAAAACTCCTCGTGGCAAAGGCCGATGAAAGAGAAGCCATCCTGAAGCAGCTCTTCAAGACACAGCGTTTCTCGGAATTCAAGGACAGGCTGAAAGACAGGCTCGATGCAAAAGTCCGTGAGAAAATGGAAAAGCAGACAAGAGAAGACCAGATTCTCAGCACCGCCGGCGCCGCAGACGAAAAGCAGCTCGCCTCGATCGTGGAAGAAGCGGAGAAATCACTGCAGGAGGCGGTGGAGACGACCCGGAAGCAGGAAAAGGAAAGCAATGAATTCCGTGAAGTCTACCAGAAGAAAACTGCCCTGATGGGCCATTTCACCGAGCTTGATAAAGCATTGAAGCAGGATGCAGCCCTCAAGAATGAAGAAGGACGCATGAAGGAAATGGAAGCATCCCTTTCCCTGATCCGGAGCGCACGGGAGCTTGCGCCTTACTTCGACCAGCTGGATGGCATCACCCGGGAAGGCAGGCAGGAGGCACAGAAACTCAAGACAGCCAAAGCGGATATGGAAACGTATACAAGGCTGAATGAAACGCTTGAAAAACGCATCCAGGAGCTGGACGCCATGAAAGAAAAACGCGAAGAAGAGCGTAAAACAGCCCTTAAAATGCAGGACCTGGTGCCCAAGGCAAAGTTGTACGGGGCAGCCGTCCAGGCGCTTAAAAACGCACAAAACGCATTATCCAGAGCAGAAGAGGAAACGAAGCGCCTCCAGGCTTCTGCCGAAGCGGCAAGGAAGGCAAGGGATGCGCAGAAGGAAAAGGCAGATGCTGTCAGGAAATCCTATATCGACGGACAGGCATTCCTTCTGGCGGAAGGACTCGAAGACGGCGTGCCATGCCCCGTCTGCGGTGCCATCCATCATCCGGCCCCGGCCCGCGGCGGAGATTATGTAGCAAAGGCAGAAGATGTCGAACGTGCGCAGAAGGAATATGAAAGAGCATCAGCTGCTTATGACAGAGCCAATGATGCCAAAGAAAAGCACAGCACAGGAGCCTATGCGAAAGCCGTGAGCGATCACGCGAAAGCCGATGCCCAGATGAAGACGCTGGAGGAAATTCCTGAAGCATACAGGGATCCCAAATATCTGGAAGCAGAAAGCACGCGCCTTCTGACGGATATCAGGAAATGGGAACGAGATAAGGAAACAGCGGCCGTCCAGCTAAGGAAAGCAGGAGCCGACCTCTCTGCCAGCCAGGCCGCATGCAGGAATGCCGAAGAGCGCAGAGAAGAGCTCGTGAAGAAATACAGGGAAACAGAATCCGTCCTGAAGGAAGCTTCCGATAAGGCCGGCTTCCAGAGTCTCGACGAATGCAAGGAATGGTACAAGAAGAAAGACACGGAAGAAAGCGTCCGGAAGACACTGGAACAGTATCGCGCGGACAGAAAGAGCACGGAAGAACGGATCAAAGCAGAAGAGCAGGCAACCGCAGGGAAGGAGCGTCCTGAGATGCAGGCGCTGAATGAAAAGTCCAAAGCACTGCAGGATCAGCTCAAGAAAGCCTCCGAAAGGGCAGCCGCCCTCAAGGAACGCACAGAAACGCTCCAAAAGGCCGTCTCAGACGCCAGAGCCATCGAGAAGGAACTGGAAGACCTCCGCAAGGAAGAAGGCCTTATAAGAGGCCTTTATGACCTCACAAGCGGAAAGAAGACAAGGATCACCCTGGAAAGATACGTCCTTGGCACACTCCTTGACGACGTAGCCAATGCTGCGAACCTCCGTCTTCTCTCCATGAGCAGGAGGAGATACTCCCTCCACCGCATGACAGACGAAAGCGGACTGGGGAAGGGCGGACTGTCGCTTGAAGTCTTCGACAGCTTCACAGGACGTTCCCGCCCGGCCAATACACTTTCCGGCGGCGAAACCTTCCTGGCATCCCTCTCCCTGGCCCTTGGCCTTGCTGACGTCGTCCAGTCAAGACAGGGCGGCGTCCGTCTTGATACCATGTTCATCGACGAAGGCTTCGGTACCCTCGACCCCGACTCCCTGAACAGCGCCATGAATACACTCATCGACCTCCAGAACACAGGCCGCATGGTAGGCATCATCTCCCACGTCCCAGAACTCGAAGAACGCATAGACGCACGACTGCGCGTCACACCCGCCGAAAAAGGCAGCAAAGCAGAATTCGAGATCATCGACTGAGGAAATAAGGATAAAGGAATATATAGGCAAAAGGAGCTGTAGAAATCCGCTAAAATGTTGCTTTTTCCTTTTCTCGAACGAAGTTCGGTTTAAGGGGGTCAGAGCTCGCCCCGTAGGGGGAGCTGGCGACGGAGTCGCCTGAGGAGGTTCATTTCCTTCGAGCGCAGCGAGGTTGTATGGTTCTAATTCTCTCAATCAAATAACTCTCACTAAGGACTGTCGAAATGCCTGCACATTTTGACAGTCCTTCTTTTATTTCGATATCGACACCCATGAGTTCATAAAACTTATCTATATTCTCTCAAGGCCGGCGCGCCGCTCATATATGACTGATAGTCAAAAATATAAAAATGTCTGAAATGACTTATAGTCGGTCATGCGGGAGTTAATGGGAATGATTGTGATAACTCAGTATAAAACTGATTCTATCGAATGTTTTACAAATAACCAAAAGTCTCATGCATATCATAAAGGTTTATCAATAGTTTAAACTTGATTTAACTTTGCGTCCGTGTTAAGCTAACCACAGACATGAAGGAAGCCTCAAGGTCATGTCCCTTGGAAAAGCAAAGATGAAAGACAGCAGAGGAAACACGGTCACTCGCGCAAGGTCCTAGTCGGAGCTCCTCCGAGGAAAAATAGAGGCACGCATAATTCTCTATATTTTCTATTAAAGGAGCGATGAAACATGAAAAAGGTTCTCGCAATTGCTGCAGTAGCAGCACTCACAGCTGGCGTATCTGCATACGCTGCAAATCCATTCTCTGATGTAACCCCGAACGACTGGGCTTATCAGGCAGTTGAAGACCTGTCCGAACAGGGCGTCGTTGAAGGCTATCCGGATGGCACCTTCAAGGGCGAAAGAAACATCACCCGTTATGAAATGGCTCAGATCATTGCCCGCATGCTCGCTAAAGAAGATCAGCTGAAGGTCAATGACTCCACTTACGTACAGGGCCGCCTGAACGCAACCATGGACTTCAAAGAAAGTGAAGATGATTCTGATGTACAGTTTGATCAGCTGTTTGCAAACCATGACTTCGGTACCGCTGCAACCGTTCGTCTCGGCCGTATTCCGGTCGCTTTCGGTGACCAGGGCGGCTGGCTGTATGGCGATTCCTATGGCGTAGACGGCGCTGAAGCAGCATTCCACCTCGGTGAAAAAGTTGACGTAACCGCTGGCTATGGACGCTTCAACACCTCTGACTACAAGACAAAAGTTACCGACCACGACGCATTCTATGCACGCGGCGCAGCTAAACTCGGCGATGGCAAACTCGGTGTTGACTACATTAAATTCGTAGGCGACATCAATGATGACAACGTTGCTGGCAACGAACTGCTCGGCGCAAACCTGACAGTTCCGGTTTCCGACTTCCGCGTATTTGGTGAATACTGGAAGAATACCACCACCGATTCCAAGTATGACACTGCTTGGAACGCAGGTATCGGCTATGGCAAACTGAACCTGAAGAAACCGGGCTCCTTCGCTATCGATGTAGCTTACAACGATGTTGACGAAGGCATCTATTTTGGCGGCACAGGCCTCCAGACCGATGCTCTGAAGTATCTGACAAAACATGATGCAACCAACGTAACATTCTGGAATGCAATGGCTGACGTTACCCTCCAGAAGAACGTATTCCTCCATGGTGAATATGCATTCGACGTTAGCGCTGATGACGCTGATATCAATGATAAGGATGCTTGGACCGTATCCCTCAATTACAAGTTCTAATACAGAACCTGGCAGCAGTGAAATTAAAAGAGACTTCCTTCGGGAGGTCTCTTTTTAGTGGGAAATGTTTGCAGAAAGTATAGAAACAGATTATCGTATTTATAGAAGTTCTTTATAAGTTGCAAAAGAAGAATATAGGTGGACAATCTGACAAAATGTGCCGAAATGTGAATGGAAAATCTGCTGACTTTCGGTCATATGGCGGTAAACGCGAATCATTTGCATAATTTAAAATTAGGAGATTTCACTCAAAAATGGAAGCTTTAAGGGAATGAGAGGATTTGTTTAAACTTGATTTAACTTTTCTCATGTGTTACTCTCAACCTAGACATGAGACAAGTCTTCCGATTCATGTCACTTAAGATCGAAGAAGAAAAACACGCAGAGGAAACACGGTCACTCGAGCCACGTTTTTCATCCAAGCTCTTAGGGAAAAAGGAAGACATTCCACATTTTTCTTTATAAGGAGCGAAGAACATGAAAAAAATTCTCGCACTCGCTGCTGTAGCAGCACTCACCGCTGGCGTATCCGCATACGCTGCAAATCCTTTCTCTGATGTAACCCCATCCGACTGGGCTTACCAGGCAGTAGTAGACCTGTCCGAACAGGGCGTCGTTGAAGGTTATCCGGATGGCACCTTCAAAGGCGAAAGAAACATCACCCGTTATGAAATGGCTCAGATCATTGCCCGCATGCTCGCTAAGGAAGATCAGCTGAACGCTGAACAGAGAGCAACCCTGGACAAACTCGCTGGCGAATATGCTGACGAACTCGCAAACCTGG
>PPYE01208202.1_pt1 | contig 13579 bp, 5 predicted proteins | sample 1559881 | NCBI WGS metagenome assembly PPYE01 (sample SAMN08240022, study PRJNA423297) | Human gut metagenome, whole genome shotgun sequencing project.
TCGTAAATTTGCAGAACTTTATGAAGCCGAAACCGTCATGTTTTGTATGTGCAGATAGTATGTCGCATCTATGCTGGCACATACGGAGAATGGAAGAATCTTGACAATTTAATATGTTTGCCAACGAAGAATTGTAATTGCAGGTTATCTCTCGCTTTATAGTCTGCAATGAAAGAGCAATGAATCTACTCGCCCGGAACTGTGAGGATGAGCAAGTTTCTAAAGTAGCTTGGAGGAAACGAAAGACAGCGTTACACCAACAAGCTATGTGGCCGAAAGGTCGCCATTGCAGGAGAAAATCCCGTGAGAAGGTAGGAAACAGAGCGCGGACGCGACCTGCGTCCATAGTCCAAGTCAGGAGAATCGCTTTTCTTTGCCTGCATGAGATGCTGCCTGTTTTATGATCTCATTACGTGCAGAAGTTGGCAAACAAAGGGTAGATAGCACGATGATCCTATCGGTAATTCGGAACAGGGCTCCGATTTGCTTCTAAAGTTGAAGTAAATCGGTGTTTTTTGTTTTTGAAGCAATCGGATCATCTCGCGTCAGCGGGATGATTTGTTTTTTGCGGAAAAATCGATAGGAGGATTATCTGCGATGAATGAGCAGCAACGGCAAGCATATCTGGACCAGATCAACTATGGCCGCATTGAGCGTGTGATCGCCTACAAAAACGTGCAGTTCATCCTTGAGCATCAAAATGACACTTTGGAGCAGCTCTCGGCATACTTGCAGAGCTGCATGGAGGACATCGGGCATCCTCCTGCGCCGGTCGAGGTGATCGGTGCGGACTACATCATATATCGTTTCGGCTCATGGCAAGCCGCGATCCGATCTTTTTATGCCGGAAAAATCACAAACATCAAAAATCCGCCACATTTTCGTGACCGCAAGATCGTTCAGGATTTATGCGAGATCGAATTGAGGCGGCTTGCAGCGAAGGACGCAGCATCTTCTGAACGGGAGGTGCAGCGATGAATCCAAACAGAACGTATGAGGAAAATATGGCGGCGCTTAAAAAAGTTTTGACCCAACGCACCTATACGGCGCTGTCTCACAGGAACATCGAATTTGTTCTGAAATATCAAAATGCGTCATTGCAGGAGTTGGCTGCATATTTGCGGCGGCAGCAGGCGGAGCTGCGGCATATCCCCGGCAGGACAGAAATAATTGGCGGCGATTTTATTGAACTGCGGTTCCGCGGATGGGTAAATGCGCTTGAAGCGATCGGCGTTAGCAGAGAGCTTGCCGCAAAGCGCAGTACGCCCGCGCTGGAAAAAACGGCACTGTTTCAGGCGGAGTTCAATACACAGCGGGAGCTAGACAAAGCAGCCAAGGCTGAAGCCAAAAAGCAAAATAAAGCCAATCAGAAGCCACAGATTCAAGGCAAAGGCCGCCGATTCCGCGCGGATCTTCTTCTGGATGAGAAAATCACTGGAAGAACGATGTACGCGCTTGAATTGCAGGGGTTCAAATGCCCGCAGAATAAGAACGTGCGGAAAACGCAGGAGTTCAAAGCCGAGTACCAGCGGCAGCTCACAAAATTCCGGCAGGAGCAGGCCGCAGAAAAGGAAACCAAACGCGCAGCACGGCAAGCCGAACGGCAGGAACCGGCTGCGGAGGAAAGCACACAATAATTTATTTGCACAATCCGAATTGGGAACGGATTTGCAATAGACCCAGCTCTATCCCCCTAGAGCTGACTGCCAGCGCGTCACCCCCTGACGCGCACGAAATCCCCGGTTCCGAATTGGGAACGCGGAACCGGGGGATCTCAAAACAAATCTACCGGGCCGTTGCCCGTCTCGAAATGATGAATCGCATCGACAACTGAATAGCCACAGCGAGAGAGAATATTGCCCCGGCGAAGCGACGCAACGAAACGAGCGCACCAACGGGCAGAAAACGCGGTCTACGTCGCGGCGGGCGGGAGCGCAGGAACCGGCATCGTATCTGTGGTGTGAAGCATGAATTTGTTGTTTGCAGCAGCTTTTGCTGTGACATAAAGCATCCCATCTCGATGCAGAGCTGTTCCTCGGCTGCATCGGATCAAGTGCGAGGAACGATTTTTATGCAGACAGAAAGGAAGTCAAGCATGAAACGGAAGATTTTCAATTCCCGCACGCTGGCACTGATTCTTGTGCTGGCAATGGCCGTATCGCTGTTTACGATCAGCGCATCGGCTGCAACGTCCGAGTCCCTGAGCGGACACGGCAGCAACATTTCCACCATTACTGCAACCGGCGTAAATTATGAAACCGTCGAGTATGCAACGAGCACAGGCACACGCGGAACGATCTATGACTATTATCTGGCTGTTCCGGCAGAAACCGCAAACGGCACGGAACTGACTGTGGTATTTACCCCGGCTGCCGATGTGTCGAGCAATTTCGTCATCTCCAAGTTTGGTTCCAACGTACCGAACCCGCCTCAGGGCATCAACTACATTTACTCCGGTGCATCCAACACCTACACTGCAACGATGACCGATGGTGCAGCACTTGTGACTGCCTACGTTCACAATGATGTCAGAGGTTCGTTCGGCACATTTGACACCTATGCGTTCCATTTCTACACATCGAAACCCGTCAGCATCTCCACCGGCGACCCCGTGTTCATCGCATGGAACGGCAATACTGGCACTGTCGCTGGCCGCTACGGTTCCAACAAGATCCCCGGCGAATTTACGCTTTGGGTCGATACCCCAACATCTGTGACAGTAAATGGTGTCGCACAGTCTCCGGCACTGGAAAGTGAAACGGACGACAACCGCGGCTACACGATCACAACTTCTGAAGAAAATACTCTTTCCATTGTTGTGGTCGCAAAGGGTGTAACCTATACCATTTCCTGCGGTACCAAATCCCACACTCCGGCGGGCAGCGCGCCCACCTCGGTTGTGAGCTATCTGCCCATTGGTCAGTTTGCCAATAACTCCGGCTGGGGCTATCTCGGCACGAAGTTTGCGGGAAAGACCGCGCCTGAAACCACTGGTGTTTCACTGGGCGCGTTCGGCGGCTTCATTGAGTTCAAGTTTGAAAATGGCATCACAAATGATGAAAAGAACCCCTACGGTGTTGACTTCGTGATCTACGGCAATGCGTTCAACGGCAACCCGGAGGCTGGCGCTGTGCAGGTTTCCGAGGATGGCACAACATGGTACGAGTTGGCTGGCTCCAACTACTATAATGACAATTTCACTTACAACGCGCCGTCCAGCGGCTTCTCCAAAGCCTACTCTGGCACTCTGCGTAACACCAGTGTTGTTTACACAAAAGGTTCCAGTAGAGTGTCTGCTAAACTCGGCAGCTTGAACGCGGTCGAAGTCTGCCCGGCAGCATGGTTCCCGCTGACCACAAACTTTACTGCATTTGCAAACGACCCGACCGGCGGCGCACATTGCGCAAGCGGTGTCTCCGTGAATCTCAGCGGCGACACGCTGACCTTTGCTGGTATTACGGCGATTGCGGATTCGGATACGACGGCTGACTATGCGTTCGGCTATGCAGATGTTACCCCGAACGGCAGCCCCAACCAGTACGGCGACGCGGTCAACCCCTACACGCCGTACACTTCTGACAAGACTGGCGGCGATGGCTTTGACCTTGAGTGGGCGGTTGACATTGCAACCGGTCTGCCTGTCGATGTAACCGGAAAGACGTTCCATTATGTGCGCGTTTACAGTGCAGTATTGGATTTCGGCAGATTTGGCGAGACTTCGGCTGAGATCACCGGCATTTTCACGACTGCTAATAAGAGCACTGCAACAGTTGGTCAGACCACGGGTGTCTCCTTGACAATCGACGGAGAGAATCTTACGGAGTACTCTCATACCTATACGGAATACGGAAATGTAAAATACTACGATTTAACATCTGCTGGACTCTCTACTGAAACGATTGAGGCAACTCTTTCTGGCGCAAATATCTACATGAACGGTTACAACACGAACACTTATTCCATTACATCTAGCACGAATTTCGTGCGAATCATTGTTCAGTCTGATAATAGTGCGCCGTATATCGCACTCCTCAAGATTGCGTAAGATGTAGGAGGAAAAGCAGATAAATAGTTAAGTGAAGGACGGTGGGGAATAATAACTGTATTCCCCGCCGTTTTTTATGGCTATTTTGCCTATAAAAGTATGAAAAAAGTTCTCTCTCTACTGCTTGCGCTGGTATTGATTTTTTCACTATGCGCAGTGCCCTCCTATGCGGCAAGTAAAACATTTAATATACAAACGGACGGGATTTATGATGGCACTTCAAAATGTCGAGTAATTTCCGATGAAATAACGATTCAACCTGGTGCAAATTTTGCCAATAGCAAAGTCACAACAACTTATGTTATTGATGCTGAGTCAGCCGATGATGTTATTCTTAATAATCAGACAGGTAAACTAATCGGTGCAAGCAAAGGTTCTTATCTGAATATTTCTGGTTGGCTTTCAATTTCTAAAAACAAAACGAGAGTTTTATCTACATATACAGATATATCAAAAAATGATCTTGAAGCAGCTGGTCTTACATCATATACCGTAGGGTGTGATAAGTACTATTATCTTTGTTTTAAGCCATCTACTGAGATTTTTGGTCTTCTAGTTCAGATCAAAGCCATAAAAAAAGAAACAAATAAAACTAATCTAAATAATGCTGTTTCAGAAGTCACTGGAGAAAATGCAGCAAAGTATTATCATACCGATGACCGTTTTAATGGAAAAGAAATAAGCGCCAAAGGTTTCTGGAATGATATGATGCCCTATTTGCAAACGGCACAAACTGTGGCAAATAGTACAACGGTCGATCAAGATGCAGTTGATACCGCAACTCAAAATCTCAACGACGCCATAGCAAAACTCATTCCTATTACGCAAGCCAACGCGACTGCACTTTATGAGACTGTCAATACCACATGGTGCTGGCAGCAGGGAGAGTTGAGCGATACGACAGGCACACCGGTCAGCGCAGACAACTGTACCGCTATCACATGGGACGCCTATGAAGCGGCATGGACGGCGGCAAAGACGCTTTTGGATTCGCTCTATGTGGATGGAACGGCTCCTGCTGCCAAACGTCAGCCGGAACTCGATGCAGCGGTATCGGCGGCTGATCCGCACAAGCTGGTCAATGCTGATCTTTACAATACCGCCTACGAAAATTATCAAAGCCGTAAAGCAGAGGCCGAAGCACTGCTCGAGCAGTATGATCCGGCCAAGCTGGACGAAAGCGATTACAGCGCAGAGTCGTGGGCAGTGTATGTCAGCGCCTACAATGTGCTCAAGGACGATATGGAGTACCGTATCGTCCGCGGCACGACAGAAGATTACGCCATGCTGAAAGCGTTCAACGGCTACTATGCTTACAATGAAAGTGGTCAGTGGACGCATTATCCGGCACATATTGACGCGCTGAAGGATGCCCGCAAGCAGCTTGCCAGCACCAAGGACGTCACCGTTTCCTTTACCTACATCAATAACTTCTCTGCGTTGTATGATGGATTCCGGGGGAACGGCACCGACCTGTATGCCAACGCCATTCTTCGCCTGACAAGCGGAAACGCTACGCTCGGCGCGGCATTTGATGCGGCCGGGATCACGGTTGATACGCACAATGACACGACGCTCCCCGGCTTGGGGACGAGCAATAACGGTGATGAAAACCCGGTATTCGCGCTCTACATCAACGGCAGCCATTACGGAGATTACCGCTGGGGGTCAAAAGCACGTTGGAATAACGTTCAGCTCCATGACGGCGATGCTGTTCGTCTGGTGCGCATCCCGCTTCAGATGTTCAACAGCGAGGATTCGTCTGGCTACGATTCTTCCAAAGTCTCGATTCTTCCTGCATCTCCTGGTTTCGGTTACTACGAAAGCAGCTATGCGATGATTCATGCGACAGCTCCGTCGGCAACCGTGAAGGTTGGCGATGAAACGGCATTCTCCGCAACTGTTACCGGCGCATACGCAGGTGCGTCCGGCAGCAAGAGCGCAGAGAATATCACGCTCTTTGTCAGCGACCCGTCAGAGACGGAAACGCTGTCGCAGCCGACGCACAAAACAACGGCAACAACGGATGCCAGCGGCAATCTGGAATACATTTTCAGAGAACCCGGCTATTACACCATTGCCATGTTCAATGTGACGCCGGACGATATGACGTATAAGTCTGTGTACGGCGAGGTCACGATTGGTGAGTATTACTCCCTGTATGCCGGTGATTACGCCATCGTCCATGTCACCGAAGCGGCAGACCTAAATGCGCTGATTACCAAATACCGCAGCGAAAATCTCGCAGCGGCCAAAGCGTATTATGAGCGTTTCCATGACTATGATTTCACAACTGCGGACTATCGGACATTTACATCCGCATATAACGCGCTGAAATCCAACCAGACCTCCGCAACAACGTTCAAAGAGCTGATGGATTCGTTTGATGCAGACTATGCAGCATTGCAGGCGGCAGGTGCAAACGCACTTGACCATGCGGCTATCATTGCTGCGCTCCGCAAGAATCTGTCCTATCTCCCGGACGATTTGAGTACGCTGACTGCGGGCAATAAAGATTTGGTTGAAGAAATCCAGACCGCTTACGCCGCTTTGAACTCGTATCAGAAATCTTTGCTGACTGCGAACGAAAAAGCAACGCTGGAAGAACTGGCTGCAATCAAAACTGAGGAGCTTCCGGCTGTCGCTGTCGTGAATCTGGCTCTTGACGCGGATGAAAGCAAATTCCCGAAAATCACAGATGCCACTATGGGCGCGGCACAATTCGGTTACGAAAACCTGAAATGGAAACAGACACCGAATCCTGACGGCAGTCTGCCCTCAATGTCCGGCAACTGGTGGAAGTTCAGCAGCAACCTGCCGGAAACCGCTTTGGCGGGCGATTATGTATTTATCCGCTATTATCTGGACACAACAGACGAGTTGTACTGGCCTGTCTGGTCGATTGACGGCGGTAAAACATGGCTGCGTTCCGAACCGCAAACGCTGACAAGCGTTCACGGAGTCGATTGGTCTGGATACTACATAATCTCCTACCAGATTCCGAAAACCGCTGCGGACGGCAGCACCGTGACTTTCTCCATCAAGATGGTTTCCAAGACGGAATACCAGCAGAGGTTTGAAACGCTCGACGAAGAAACGATTGCCAAGCTGAAACAGGCGGCTATCGCGGTCGTCGAATCCGCGTTCAATGCCTGCGACAAGAGCAAGTATGATGAAGCTGGCATTGCCAAGCTGGAAGATGCGCTGAAATCCGGCAAGGACGCGATCAACGCAGCAACCACGGAAGCTGCGATCAAGGACGCCCGCGATAAGGCCGTCTCAGCAATCAAGGCCGTGCCGGAAGCCGGAAAGAGCATTACAACCGGCGACATCAAGTACAACTCCGGCACAACCGTCGGCACAGTGACCGTCAGCGTGGAGAACACGACGTACAGCGCAGCTTCGTTCAATGACACCATCGTCTCCGGCGAATACGAGCTTGGCACGAATGACAGCATGATGACCGTGATCCTCAAGGCACTGGAAATTGGCGGTTATTCGTGGAACGAGTACGAAACCAAAGACGACCTGACGGCTGATTCCTACAAGACCACCTACATTGCTTCCATCCATAAAGAAGGGAAGTCTCTGTCTGAAAAGGAGGGCAGCAAGGGGTCCGGCTGGATGGGTACGCTGAACGATTGGTTCGTCAATCAGACTTTTGCCGGCTTCACAGTCAAAAACGGCGGTCTGAAATCCGGTGATGTGATCCGCGTCGTGTTTACCACCAACCTTGGCGAAGATGTCGGCAGCTCGTGGACGAACAATGAAACCACGCTGTCCAGTCTGACCTTCAGCAGCGGCGAGCTGACCCCGGCGTATGCGAAAGCGACGACCGACTATCTTCTGGTCATTCCCAGTGAGCAGGTCGGCACGCGCATCAACTATTCCGCCGCAAATAAGAATTTCCAGACCAGAGCTTATCTGAACACCTACGGCAGCGACAACGCCTACTACGCAAACGGCGACATTATGGCTGTTTCGTCTGGCGACGTGATCTATGTCGGCGTTGGTGACAAGAGCTGGCCCACCATGAACAAGGCATCCAACTACACGACAACCCGCTATACCATCACCGTCGTGCAAAAAGGCAGTGTCTCGGACGTAAGGAAGCTCATCACCAATCTCCCGTCTCCGGGCAAGATCACACTGGAAAGCGCAGCAGATGTGCGCACGGCAAAAGCGCAGTTCGATTTACTGACCGATGCACAGAAAACGGATATTTCTGTTGCGCTGAAGGACAAGCTGAAGAAATGCAACGAGGTCATTACGGACATGGAGGCGGCGAAGATTGTCTCTGACGCGATTGCCGCCCTGCCTGCAACGCCGACCGTCGATGACATTGGCACGATCCGCTCCGCAGAAGAAGCCTATAACAAGTTGACAGACGATCAGAAAGGCTATCTGACGCAACGCGAAGTCGATAAGCTGACCAGCGCGGTTTCCACCGTCTCTACGCTTGAAGTCGGTTATGTGTATGGCCTGATCGCAGCACTCCCCGCAAAGGACGCTGTGACCGCACAGGATCGTGCAGCAATCGAAGCTGCGCGCGCCGCATACAACAACCTGACCGAAGCGCAGAAAAAGCTGGTCAAAAATTATTCCAAACTGACCGACGCGGAAGAAGCGCTTGAAAACCTCGGCAAGACCGCGATCTATGAGGAGTACCTCAACAATGCACTCGAATACGTCAAAGCGGAGACGTACAATCCGTCTCTCGGCTCGACCTATGGCGAGTGGGCGGTTCTGGCCGAAGCCAGAGGTAACGTTAGTGCATCCGTCTGGTACGACAAGTACCTGTCGAACATGGCAACGACCGTTGCTTCTAAGAACGGCAAGCTCGATAACACCAGTACGCAGACCAAGCACACCGAGTATTCCCGCGTCATTCTGGCGCTGACCTCGCTCGGTGAGGATGCGACGAAGTTCACCGGCTCCAACGGCACGGTCTACAACCTTGTTGAACCGCTGTTTGAGAAGAACGGCAGCACCTACCGTGTTTCCGAGCAGGGCAACAACGGCACGGCATTTGCACTGATTGCACTGGATTCCGGCAACTATTACGACAATGCGACCGGCACAACTGCACGCAATGCGTGGATCAAGAGCTTGTGTGATGCACAAATCAATAATGGTGCATGGGGCATCGATGCAGATTTCCCCGGCTCCAACGTTGATATGACGGCAATGGTCGTACAGGCATTGGCTCCGTATTGCAGCACGAATGCCACTGTTAAGGCTGCGGTAGATAAGGCGGTGGAATGGCTGTCTGCTGAATACCAGAAAACCGGCGATTATGGCAGCTCCGAATCCGCCGCACAGGTCATTGTCGCGCTGTCTGCGCTTGGCATTGATGCAAAGACCGACAGCAGATTCCAGCATAATGGCATCAGCGTTCTGTCGAACTTCTTGAGCTACGCGGATCCCAACTCCAAGGGATTCCTGCACGACAAGCAGCCGAACAGCACGGTCAATCAGATGGCATCTGAGCAGGCGGCCTACACGCTCGTTGCGTATGACCGCTATGTAAACGGAAGCAAGCGACTGTACGATATGTCCGACGTGACAAAACGCGAGAACGCGGATGCACAGGCTGTTATCGACATGATCAACCAGATTGGCTATGTCGATGAATCCAGCTATAACGCGATTGCGGAAGCGCGCAATGCCTACAACAAGCTCTCTGCTGCTGACAAGGAAAAGGTCACGAACTACAATACCCTGACTGCTGCCGAAACTTCGTACAAGGCAATTCTGAAGCAGAAGCAGACAGATCAGTACAAGGCATTGAAAGCGCACTATGACGATCTTCTGAACGACAAAACCAAGAAGTACGGTACCGCCGCAAAGAAGAAACTCGCAAGCATTCTCCAGCAGGCACAGACGGATATGAACGCTGCGGAATCCTGCGAGCGTGTCACGGCCATCTATGAAAAAGCTATTACTGATCTGGATGCTGTCAAGCCCGGTGATATTGAAGTCACGTTCCGTCTCATCGGCGCTTTGGAAGCAACGCAGGATGTTGACCTGACGACCGACAGCTATCTGCCCGAATATGTCACATGGGTGCCCACCACGACATATGCACTGCAAGAGAACGCTACGGTTTATGACCTCTTTACCGAAGCCATGAGCGATGCAGGCTTGCGCTACATCGGTGCGGAAAGCAACTATGTCAGCACGATTTACGCCCCGTCCTGCCTCGGCGGCTCCGCCTTGAGCGAGTTCACCAACGGCAAGAAATCTGGCTGGATGTATACCGTCAACGGTAAGCACCCGAATCAGGGCTTGAAGAATTGGACACTGAACGACGGCGATGTAGTCATTTGGCACTATGTCAATGACTATAGCTGCGAAGTTGCCGACTGGTTCAACGATTCTCAGTATCCGTCTCTTGGCGACGGCAGCTACTACAATAGCTGGCTCCGCGCAAGAGACATTGCACCGGAGCAGTACGTCCAGCAGCTCCTTGCAAAGATCCTGACAGTCGGCAAGCACGGCACGGTCGAACCGAAGCTGACATTCCAGCACATCGGCAAGTCTGTTACCTTCACCTTCAAACCGGACACCGGCTATAAGGTCAAGGACGTCAAGGTGGACGGCAAGTCCGTCGGTGCGGTTACAACCTACACCGTGGACAAGTTGACTGTCTCGACGCGCATTGAAGTCACCTTTACAAACGGTAAGCTTCCGTTCACGGATGTGCGTGAAAGCGACTGGTTCTATGATGACGTTGTATTCGCTTACGAGAACGGGCTGTTCTCCGGTACAAGCGATACGACATTCAGCCCGAATACCAGCATGACCCGCGCGATGCTCGTAACTGTCCTCTACCGTCTGGAAGGCCAGCCCGCAGTCAATGGACGCAGCGGCTTCTCGGATGTCCAGTACAACGGCTACTATGAGGACGCTGTGACGTGGGCAGCCGACAACGGCATTGTCAACGGCACTTCGACATCCACATTCAGCCCGAACGTAAATGTCACCCGTGAACAGATGGCGGCAATTCTGTACCGCTATACGCAGTACAAGAAGTACAATACCGCCGCAAGCTCCAGCTTGAATGGCTTTACAGACCAAGCAAGCGTGTCCGGCTATGCCACGGCTTCGCTGGAATGGGCTGTTGCCGAAAAGCTGGTCAACGGCAGTGCAGGTAAGCTCATGCCGACCGGCAACGCCACCCGCGCACAGGTTGCAGCCATTCTCCACCGCTTTGTGGAAAATGTAGCGACCACCAAATAACACCTTGCAGCACAGGACTGCCCCCTTTGGGGGGCAGCCCTGATTGCCGCATTTATAGGGGGAAATACAAATGAGAAGAATCAAACGAATTTCTGCTTGGATTCTGATCCTTGCAATCCTTTTGACGCTGACCGTTCCAGCGTTGGCGGCGTCCGGCGTCCAGAATGAAGTACAAGGCAGCGCCGCTTATATGGTGTCCGCAGTCAAATCCCCGGAGGTCGGTTCCATTGGCGGCGAATGGGCAATTATCGGTCTTGCCCGTTCTGGTTACACTGTTCCCACAAATTACTATGAAGATTACTATGCGCGCGTCGAGAAGTACGTCAAAAACTGCTCCGGCGTGCTGCATGAAAGAAAATACACCGAGTATTCCCGCGTCATCCTCGCGCTGACCGCCATTGGACGCGATCCGTCCAAGGTCGCGGGCTACAACCTTTTAATGCCGCTGGGCGATTTTGAAAAGACCATCTGGCAGGGTCTGAACGGCCCCATTTGGGCATTGATCGCGCTGGATTCCGGCAATTACGACATTCCGAAGAACCCCGCCGCAAAGACACAGGCCACGCGCCAGCTTTACATCGATGAGATCATCAAGAATCAGAAAAAAGACGGTGGATGGTCTTTGACTGACACAGGCGATTCTGATGTGGATATTACCGCAATGGCATTGCAGGCGTTGGCAAAATATCAGGACCAGAAAGCGGTCAAGAGCGCAACAGACAAAGCCCTGACCTACCTCTCCAAAGTGCAGGATAATAAAGGTGGATTCTCCTCATGGGGAACGACAAACGTAGAATCCGTTGCGCAGGTCGTCGTCGCGCTCTGCGAGCTTGGGATTGACCTTGGGGACAGCCGCTTTGTGAAAAACGGTCATACTCTGACGGAAAATCTTCTCTCGTTCCGGCAGTCTAACGGCGGCTTCTACCACGTCCTCGACGGTTCGGACGGCAACAATCAAATGTCCTCGGAACAGGGGTTCTATGCCCTCGTTGCTATTGACCGCGCAGCAAACGGTCAAAACAGTCTGTACCGCATGAGCGACGCGGCGAAGAACACCTCAAAACCCGCCACGAGCGTCAGCAAGGGCAATGTAGACGCTTCTGTGAGTGTCCCCGGTGTGACCGCCCCCGGTACAACGTTCTCGGACATCAAGAATCACGCAAACAAAGCTGCTATCGAAGAACTTGCCTCGCGCGGCATCATCAACGGCATGGGAAAAGGCACGTTCATGCCCAACAAGACCATGACGCGCGCAGAATTTGCCGCCATCGTCACCCGCGCCCTCGGTCTGGCTGCAAAGGATACAAAAGTCTTTACCGATGTTCCCAGCTCCAAATGGTACGCCGGTTACATCGGCACAGCCAACAGCAGCGGCATTGTCAACGGTGTTGGCAGCAGCAAGTTTAATCCGGACGGCACCATCACCCGGCAGGAGGCCGCCGCAATGGTGGCAAGAGCGGCGAAGCTCTGCGGGCTGGACACTGCGATGGACGCGGCAGCGACAAAGGATATGCTGGCGCAGTTCGGAGACTACCGCAGCGTGGCATCCTGGGCAAAGGAACCGATGGCGTTCTGCTACTCCGTCAATATCCTCGACCAGAGTGATCTCAATATCGAACCCACAAAAGCGATTTTGCGCTGTGAGATCGCACAGATGCTTTACAATATGCTGAGCGCTGCGGAGTTGATCTGATATGACATTTTGGCAGAAACACAAGTGGAAAATTCTTGCGCCGGTGCTGATCGTACTGGTGCTGGCGGCAGCGTTCGTCTTTGGCGACCGGAATATGCCGAAGCAGAAAAACTCATCGGCACATCCGACCGTTGCCGCTCCGGTGGAGACACCGGCGCAGAACGCGGCGGAATCAAATACGCCGGACAAGGTTAAGACAGAACCGACGCAGACGCCCACAGAAAGCGTCTCAGAGCCGTCTGACGACCCGCAGGCAGACAAACCCGCACGGACTGACACCGAGCCGCCAGAGTATCTTTCGCCGGAGGAAATCCAGGCAAGTGCAACCGGCGAATATGAAGAAGTGGGCGGCATGATGATCGACACCGGCACGGGCAAGGACAAGTACCAGACCGACCCCGTGCCGGAGGGCAAGCCAATTCCAGTCGAGCCGGAGGACGTGGAAATTGGCGATGCGGAATACACCTGCACCCTCTCCATCTCCTGCGCGACAATCCTTGACAATATGGACCTTTGTAATAAGGAAAAGCGTGAGCTGGTGCCGGAGGACGGCTGGATTCTGAAACCGATGACCGTCACATTTTATGAGGGTGAGAGCG
>PPYE01107661.1_pt1 | contig 13577 bp, 7 predicted proteins | sample 1559881 | NCBI WGS metagenome assembly PPYE01 (sample SAMN08240022, study PRJNA423297) | Human gut metagenome, whole genome shotgun sequencing project.
GGCGCAGACCGACGATAACCTCCTTGCCTTTGTACTGCTGCATCAGCGCGGGCAGGTCATCCGGCACGGACAGCAGCAGTTCGCCGCACTGGAACGCCAGCGAACCGCCCTTTTCCACAACCTTGCACGTCAGCTTGTTAATCTGCGGCGTGCCGACAAAGCTCGCAACGAACAGGCTGTTTGGATGCGCATAGAGGTCGTTCGGCGTCCCCTGCTGCATGATGTGACCATCCTTCATCAGCACGATGTGATCCGCCATCGTCATGGCTTCGGTCTGGTCATGCGTGACGTAGATGGTGGTAACGCCCAGCTGCGTCTGAATCTTCTTCAGCTCATAGCGCACCTGATCGCGGAGCTTCGCATCGAGGTTGCCAAGCGGCTCGTCCAGCAGGAACACCTGCGGATCGCGCACAAGCGCACGTCCCAGTGCCACACGCTGACGCTGACCGCCGGAGAGCTGCGCCGGCTTGCGGTCAAGCAGTTCATCCAGACCCAGCATCGCGGACATTGAGTTCACGCGCTTCTCGATTTCTTCCTTCGGCGCTTTCTTCGTTTCCAGCGCAAACGACATGTTCTTGCGCACGGTCATGTTCGGATACAGCGCATATTCCTGGAACACCATCGCAATGTTGCGCTCCTGCGGCGGCACGAATTTCTTTTCCTTGCCGCGCTCGTCGAGCTGGTTCATCGCTTCATTCCCGAAACAGATTTCGCCGTGAACCGGGTGGAGCAGACCTGCAATGCAGTACATTGCGGTAGACTTGCCGCAGCCGGACGGCCCCAGGAAAACACAGAATTCGCCGTCCTTGATTTCCAGATTCATGTCCTTAATGACATAGGACTTGCCCTTGTTGTAGGTCACGTCCATGTTCTTAATCGTAATCGCTGCCATGGCGGACTTCCTTTCTTTCCCTCAGTGCTTATTGACCGAATGCGGCCACTTCAATGCCGAAACCGTAATCATACAGCGGATTTTCGATGTCCTTGGGCAGGTCTTCACGCTGGAGCATCACCTGATCCATCGTCGCAGGAATCTGCCACGGCAGTTTGCCGGCAATCGCGCAGTCACCGAAGAGCGCGTGCGCCACCGCTTCCGCGCCCGCCGTCACGCCGGGACGATAGACAATCATCACCGCGTCGGACGCGGCATCCACCGGCGTCATGACATACGCGCGATTCATCAGCACGACGGATACAACGTTCACGCCGGACGCATCAAGTTTTTGCAACAAGTTCTGCTGTTCTGCGGGGAATTCCAGCGTCGCCGTACCCCACGCGGGTTCGTGCGTGCCGCTCGCTTCACCGACGACGACAATCGCGGTTGTACCCGCCGGGTAGGAATCGGCAATCAGCGTTTCGTCATCGCCGATGTAGGTCACGTTGTCCGCACCCGCCCGCTTGCAGATGGCATCGTAGATGGACTTGCCCTCCGTCTTCAAGCCTGTTTCGGAGGAAATCTTCCAGCCGCTTGACAGCGCATCAACGTTCTTCGCCAGCGCGCCCACGACCAGAATCTGCTGACCTTCCAGCGGCTGCTGGTTCTCGTACTTCACCAGCGTGACTGCCTTTTCCGCGGCTTCCATTGCCTTCTGATAATGTTCTTCGCTGCCGACAACCTGCGCGATTTCGTCCGCGTCGGTGTAGGGGTTCTCGAACACGCCCAGCCGGAACTTCGCCAGCAGCAGACGGCGGCAGCGATCCGTCAGCAGCGACGGGTCAACCTGATCCACCATGCGGGTGACGTCGCGCTGACCCATGCCGCCCATGACGTCCGCACCCGCCTGCATCGCGACGATGTGGTTCAGACCCCAGTCGGTCTGGATAATGCCGTCGTAGCCCAGACGGCCGCGCAGAACATCGTTCATGACCACAGAGGATTCATGCGCGTAATTCTCCACCGCGTCGCCGCCCAGATACGGGACGGTCGAATAGCCGTAAGGCATGATAGACGCGGGATGCACCGTCAGCGCCGCCTCAAAGATGCTCAGGTGCAGCGCGAACGTTTCGTCATCGAACACCAGCGGAGAGCCGTCCACGCCGCCAGTCTGCGGGCCGGAGCCGGGGAAATGCTTCACGCAGGACATGACGGAATCAACACCAATGCCATCCGTGCCGTTCTGCAAGCCCGTAATCGCCGCGACGACCATCGCCTTGGCGGTATTCGCGTCTTCGCCGTAAGTTTCCTGATTGCGCCCCCAACGCGGGTCAGTCGCCAAGTCCGCGTTCGGGGAGAGGCTCATGCGGACACCCAGCGCCTTCATTTCCTGCCGCTGAATGTCTGCCAGCTCCTGCACGAGTTCCGCGTCGCCCGTCGCGCCCAGCGTGATGGCGTCCGGCAGAATCGTCGTGTCGTTAATCCAGCTTGCACCAATGACCGAGTCCATGGAGAAGACGACCGGGATACCCAGTTCGCTTTCTTCGCACAGGGACTGGACGTAGTTCATCTTCTCGCCCGCCGACTCCTTGCTTTCCGCGAAGTAAGTGTACGTCAGCGCAAAGCCGATGTCCAGATCGCTGAACCAGCTTTCTTTGAGCGTGACCAGCGTCATGTGCGCCATCTGCGCCGCCTTGTTCTTGTCGCTCATGCGGCTCAGCAGGTCTTCCGTGCGCTCTTCAGGCGTCAAACGCCAATCTTCATATGGGTCAAGCTCGCCGTTTTTGTTCAAGTCCTTGAACTTGTAGCCGTCCTGCTCCAGAATATCCAGTCCGGCAGTTTTCAGCACAATCTGCTTTCCTTCATATTCCTGCACGACCGTCGTCAATTCGACGACATTGCTTTCTTCCTCGTCCTCTTCCGCCAGCACAGCGGGCGAAAGAAGCATCATCGCGGAAAGGGAGAGCGCCGCGACGCTTTTGAGCAGTTTTTTCATGAACCTTTCCTCCTTGTTGATTGCGCCGCGCATTACGACGCTGTGACCGCGCCTGACATCTGACCGCTGATGAGGTACTTGCCCATGAAGATGTACAGCACCAGCACCGGCAGTGCCAGAATCAGTGAACCAGCCATCTGCACGTTGAATTCCGCCGCCATCGTACCCGCCAGCTCGTTCAGGGCAATGGTCGCGGGTTTGGAATCATAGCCGCCGAGCACCAGTGCGAACAGCATTTCATTCCAAATGGACGTGCACTGGAAGACAAAGACCGTAATCGTCGCGATTTTCGTGTTCGGCAGGACGATTTTGCGGTAAATCTGCCATACGCCGTTGCCGTCAATCATCGCCTGACGAATCAGCGCGTCCGGCACGTCGGCGTAATACCCGCGCATCATGACCGTACACATCGGCATACCGAAGACGGCGTGAACCAGCACAAGACCCCAGAGGTTATCATAGAGGTCAAGGGCGTTGATGGTCTGCAAAAGCGGAATCAGAATCGCTTGGAAGGGCAAATATGTTGCCGCGACCAGCGCGATAAAGAACACGTTGTTGAACCGGAACTTCCACTTGCTCAGTGCGTAGGCGCAGATCGAGCCGAGGAATACCGATCCCGCCGCACCGAAGAGCGTCACCAGCAGGCTGGTCATCAGCGGCTGCGCAAGCTCCTCCATCGCACTCTCGTAGCCCTCCATTGTCCACTCTGACGGCGGTGTGATGGGCGTGGTCGTCATCACTTCACTGTTGGACTTGAAGGACGTCATCACCGTTCCCCAGAACGGCAGCATGTAGAAGACCAGAAACGCAATCATGATGAGATAGTACACCACATGCAGCACGGTCATGTGCCACTTGGGTTTTATTTTCGTCGTCTGTGCCGATTGTTCCTGCTTGCTGCGCTCAATACTCAAATTATTTTGCATTTCAGGCTCACTTCCTTCTGTTCGTCCAGTAGGTCAGCGGCAGAATCAGCACCAGCACCAGCGCAAGCAGGAAGCAGCTGATTGCCGCGGAATACGCGAAGTTGTTGTTCTGGAACGCTTCATTGTACATCCAAATCGGCAGCGTCCACGCGGCGGAGGTGGTGTAACCCACCAGCGACACGATGAAGTCAAACGAGCGCAGTGCGTACATCGCCAGAATCGTGATGCAGGAACCCATCGCGCCCTTGAGCTGCGGAATAATGAGTTTGAAGTAGATGCGCGGCATATATGCGCCGTCCAGCTTCGCGGCGTTGATGACGTTGACCGGCACGTTCTTGATGGCGGCGAGGAAGATGACCGCAACGTAACCGGAGAACTGCCAGACCATCGCAATGATGATGGACAGCATGATGGTGGAGTTGCTCGACGCCCACATCAGGTGTCCCGCTTTCATCGCGGCGGATACATCCACGCCCAGAATCGAGAGGAAGGAATTCAGCACGCCGCCCGTTGGACGATACATGTACGCCCAGACCGTGCCGGTCACGACGAAGGACAGCGCGAACGGCAGCAGAATCAGCGTGCGGAACAGCGCCGTGCCGCGAAGCCCCTGATCCATGATCAGCGCCAGCCCCAGCCCCAGCAGGAGGCACAGCGGAATCAGGCAGAACAGCAGCAGCGTATTGCGCAGCGACGGCCAGAAGTCGGGGCTGGAGAACATCTTCGCGTAGTTGCCGAAGCCGCCCCAGCCGTAGCTTGCTTCCAGCTGTCCCGACTCCCAGTCGGACACGGAAACCCACAGGTTCCAGCCCAGCGAGACATACACGAAGTAAATCAGCAACGCCGCCGGGATGCAGATCCAAATCAGCGGATGCCGCTGGAGAAAGTGATGTACCGGCCCGACTGCTTTAGGCGCAAAGCGCAGCAGCAGCTGGTACACGAGAATCACCGCGACGATGATGGCGCAGAGAACCCAGAACCTGTCATGAGAAAAGGTCATGAACGCCAGATTCTCAAAAAATTCAGAAAATTGTTCCATGGGCAAATCCCCTTCTGTTGCATTCTGTTCGAGGTTTTGCTATCAGCTTTGAAGAAAGCCCGTACAGGCTTGGGCAATTCCGCTGCGCCTGTACGGGCTGATACATCATTCGCCGTAGCTCAGACCCCAGCCGTAGTCATACAGCGGGTTTTCAAGGTCAAAGGACACATCGCCCTCCTGATTGCGGACAGAATCCATATCCCGCGGGAACTGCAAGGGCGTCTTGCCCGTGGGGTTGTTCAGCCCGAAGAGCGTTTCCGCAATCGCGATGCCGCCCTGCGAGCCCGGATAGTACGCTTCCAGAATCGCGTTCGTATTCTCGTCGCACCACGTCAGGATGTAGGGACGTCCGCCCGTGACGACCGTCACCATCGGCTTGCCGCTGGCTTTCGCCGCTTCGAGGATTTCCTGCTGACTGCCGGTGATTTCCAGCGTGTCGTAGCCCCACGGCGGATCGTGCTGGTAGCTCGGTTCGCCGACGGACACGATGATGATGTCCGCATCCTTCGCCAGCTCCGCAATGCGCTCAACGTTGTCGGATTCATAGATGACCGTCGCGTTTTCGCCTGCGTAAGCAGCAATCGCGTCCGCAATGGTCAAGCCTTCCTGCGCGGAAGACCAGCCGCCGACCAGCGAGTCCATGTCGCCGGCGCGCGGGCCGCAGACCAGAATCGTCTGCTTCTCGTTCTGTTTGAGGGGCAGGATGCCATCGTTCTTGAGCAGCGTCATCGCCTTGCGCGCCGCCTCAAGGTTCACCGCCTGATGTTCCTCGTTGCCGACGAACTGCACAGCGTACTCCACGTCGCAGTAGGGATTCTCGAACACGCCCAGTTCAAACTTCGCCTTGACGATGCGCGTCGCCGCCGCCGTCAGGATGTCTTCGTCAATCTTGCCCGCGTTTGTCAGTTCTTCCATCTGGTCAATCAGGCGGATGGATTCGCCGCCGATGCCGTCCACACGGCTCTCGGTGATGCCAATCAGAATGGCTTCTTCGTCGGACACTTCTTCACCCATCATCGTGCCGCGGCCTTCCTGAATCGCCCAAATCATGCCCCAGTCGGTCTGGATGATGCCCTCAAAGCCCATTTCGTCGCGCAGCAGGTCTTGCAGCGTCGCCTTCGAGCCGATGGCGGAGTTCTCCATGTCCAGCTCCAGCGGGACAGAGTAGTACGGCATGATGGAAGCAATGTTGACTTCCAGCGCCGCATAATACGGCTTCAGGTGAATTTGCAGGGTTTCCGCGCTGGAAATGATGGGCGAGGTGTCCTTGCCCTCCATCTGCGGCCCAGCGCCGGGGAAATGCTTCATGCAAGCCACGATTGCGCCCGTGTTCAGCCCGTCGCGCCCATTCTGGAACGCAACAACCTGCGCCGTGACCATCTTCGTCACAAGGTCGGGGTCTTCGCCGAACGTCTCCATGACGCGCCCCCAGCGAGGTTCGGAAGCAATGTCAGCTTCGGGAGACAGCGTCATGCGGACGCCGATGGCGATATGCTCATCGCGGGCAATTTCCGCCAGACGGGTGACAAGGTCTTCGTCACGGGTTGCCGCCAGCGCCAGATTATGCCCGGTAACGGTCGCGCCGGAGACGTAAGACAGGCCATGCACGGAGTCCATCGACACCAGCACCGGCACGCCCAGACGAGACCCCTCAGCGTACTCCTGAATCGTGTTCATGGACACCGCAGCCGCTTCCACGCTGTTCAGTTCGCGAATCAGCAGCATGCCGATGCCTTCCTTATTGCACCACTTGTTCAGGTAGGATGGAATCTTGCCATCGGCACGCGGCAGATACGTCGGGTGCTGCATCTGCGCAATTTTCTCGCGCACCGTCATCTGCCCGACCAAGTCCGCCGTGCGGGTGTCAGCATCCAGTCGCCAGTCCTCGTAGGGGTCAAGCGTGCCGTTGCTGTTCAGGTCGATAAACTGGTAGCCGTCAACTTCGATGATGCTCTTCACATGGGGATTGAGCGTCGGCTGGGTGTAGTTTTTTTCCTCCGCCATCGCGGGAGCAGCCCACAGCCCGGCTGTAAGCGTCAGCGCACCCAGCATTGCCAGCGAGCGCCGCATCCATTTCTTAGTCAACAAGGTTCCATTCTCCTTTCACGCCAGCTTCCTTGAGGATGTTGACGATCTTATTCGCGAAATATTCCGCGTCGTGGTCACTGGACGTAGCGAACTCCTGCACCTGCGTCTGAAGGCTCATAGACGCGCTCCAAGGCAGCGCCGTGCCGTGGGTGAAGCTGGGATAGCTGCGTGTCGTGTCACTGATCAGCTCGTTCTTGAACTTAAGGGTCAGTTCGTTATAGCAGTCATCCGGGGTATCGGTGTAGGGCGAAATAGATTCCTTGAGCGCGGAGAACCGCTGCTGAACCGGCGTGCTGGACACGTTGTACGCCCAGCGCAGACCCGCCTCGACGTCCGCCGAGTCATTGCTGACGACGAAACCGTCGATGTTCATGCCAAACCAGCCGTCCGTGCCGGGGAACGTGAAGATGCCGTAGTCCTTGCCATATTCCTGACCCATGCTGGTCATCAGCGGCTGCATCCAAGTGCCCATAATCTGCATGGCATACGTCCCGGCGACAACCTGACCGCTCGCTTCGTACCAGTCGCGGCTGGAATGGTCGGGTGCGACGTAATCCATCAGCTTGGCGTAAGTCGTCAGCACCTTCGTCACATCCTCGACGTTATAGATGCCGTTGATGAAGTCCTGATAGATTTTAGGGTCAGTGCCCATCATGATGTCCTCGAACACCTGACACGCCGGCCAGCCCTTGCGGTCGCCGAGGTCAATCGGGTACTCGCCGTCGGGCATTTTCGCCGCCAGCTGGTCACAAATGTCCCAGAACTCGTCCCATGTGATGTTCTCGTGATCCGGAATCGCAATCCCGTACTTCTCAAACACATGGATGTTGTAGAAGATAACATTCGTCTTGTGGATGCCAATCGGCACGACGTAGTTCTTGCCGTCAGGCGCGGTCAGCAAGTCCTTGATGCCCGGCAGGATGCGCTCGTTGAGCTTCGCGTAGTCCCACAGCTTGGACAAATCCAGCAGCATGTTCGCATCAAGGTACGGCTGAATTTCCTGACCGGGATGCGCCTGGAATGTTTCAGGACTCTTGCCCGCCTGCTGAAGCACCTTGACCTTCATGACCATGGCGCCGCCAGCGCCGCCCGGAATGGCGTTCGACTTCGTTTTCACCTTGCCGTACGCGCCTTTGAATTCGTCGATGACGGATTCAATCGCATCCTTCTCGCCGCCCGCCGTCCACCAGTGGTAGACGTTGACCGTGCCTTTCGCAGAAACATCCTCCAGCACGGCGGCGAAATCAATGTCATCGGCGCTGCGCTTCTCGCGTTTGGCGGCAAAGGCACTGGTCGTCAGCGACGTAATCGCCAGCACACCCGTCAGCAGCAGCGCACCGAATTTTTTCAGCTTCATTGCTTGTTCCTCCTCTGAGAATACAGGGAATCTGTTACTCTTCCACGAACGTCATCGTCGCCCACAGGCTGGGGTTCTCGTCCACGTTGTGCATCGCGGGCTTGCGGTCGCGGCCGTCCAGCTGCGCGGAGTACTGCATCCGCAGGCTGTGAATGCCGGGGCACGGCAGGTCAACGTCAAGGATGGAGAAGTCGAAACCAATGGTCATGCCCGCAGCGGGAACCAGCTGCGCGATCTTATCATTGGAGAGGTTGTGCAGCGGAATCTTGCTTTCGAGAATGTAGCCGCCCATTTCCTTGTCGCGGACGGTCACGGCTTCGTAGTCGTCGAACACCAGCTCGTCGCCGTATTCGCCCTGCGTTTCCCAGCCGAGATTGTCAGCGATCATTTCGCGGTCAACATAGTTGAAGAAGTCATATTCGTCCGTGGACTGCACGATGCGCCAGTCGGTCGCTTCGTACGCTGTACGGTTCGGGTCGGCGTTGGGGTTTGTGCTGAAGAAGAGGATGATGGCATCCAGCTCATCCAGCGGGAAACCTTCGCGGTAGACAAACGGCGTGTCATCCCACACCTTCGCGGCGATGTAGAGGTTCTCTTCATCCCACATGGCGTAGATTTCCATCGAGCAGTCCGCTTCGCCGTCCCAGTGCTCAATCTGGTCGATAATCTGCTTCTCGCTGTCAATGCGCAGGCAGCGGCTCGTGTCCCACTCGCTCAGGTCGCCGTCAATGACGACGTTCTTAGCGCGCGGGGCTTCCAGATTCGCGTCGGAATACGCCAGTGCAGCGGGGGCCGCAGCAAACATAGCCAGTGCCAGCACGGATGCGGCTGCCTTGCGAAGCCATCCAAAGTGTTTCATGTCTCGTTCCTCCCTTTCAACATCGGAAACAAACTCAATTCGCACCATGGCGGTGCTTTCGTGATTCAGTATAATCCCAGCGCCTGTTTTGAACAAGGGAAAATCCAGCACTGCTATTGGGAAAATACAAAACACAACCAAACTTCTTTATGCGGTATTCGGTTTTTGTGCGCTTCCGTCAACACGGGGTACTTTTCCTTTGCATTTTTTCTGCGTATGTGCTATACTGCTCCCATCAGCACAATGCGAAATAGAAAGGACGGCATGTATGCGAAAACTGACGTGTATGCGAATGAGCGCGAAAATGACCATCCTGTTTTCTGTGATTACCGCCTGCATGATTGCCGTCAACTCTGTTCTGGCGACGCTCTCCGAGATACAGAACATTCTGCTGTACGAGGAAGACAGCCTGAACGCGATGGCGAGCAAAATCGTCGCGGCGTTCGAGCAGAACATCACCGTCATGGGCTATGTGCTGGACGGCTTGAAACAGGATAATGACTTCATGGCTGCGCTCAATACCATCTACACATTAGGCGAAGACATGGAGACGACGTCCGAATACCATCAGGCGCAAAACACGCTCTCCGCCGTGCTTTTCCATGAGCCGCTGAACGACTACTTCTATCGTATCAACGTGTTGACAATGGACGGTTTCTACCTGTCCAGCCGCTACGAGACGATTGGTCTGCTGGAAAACTACTCGGATGAGCTGCGCACCGTCATGCACCGTCTGCCCTACCTGAACGAGCGCAACCAGGGTCTGAGCCAGAAGACGCTTGTCCGCCCGCACATTGACCCGTGGTTCGTCGCGCGCCCGATTTCTATCTATACGCTGATATCCCCTGCCGTCTATCACGGCAAACAGATCGGCTTTGTGGAGGTCAACGCGCTTTCAACCGACCTGTTCGACATTTTCTCCTCCAACGACATGGCAGGATTCCGCGCCACCGCCTACGACGCGGACGGCCGCCTGTTCCACCGCAATTTCGATGACACCATCGACTACTCCGCCGCCGAATACGGCAGCATGACCGAGTGCAGCGACAAAAACGGCGACACCTACTACGTCGTCAAGGAGCATTGCAGCTGGCTGGGCTTCGACATTTATGCCGCCCAGCGTACCGCGGTTTTCGAGTCGTCCATCCACTCCGTCATCCTCCACCATGTGCTGGTCAGTCTGCTGGTGCTGTTCATCGCTGAAGTGTTCATCATCCTCTCGTCGCATCAGCTCAGCCGCTCGATTCTGCGCCTGACGCGCAAGGTTTCCCAGCTATCCGACCCGGCGGCAATAGCTGAGCGTCCCCTGCTGCCCGAAGAAATGCCGAAGGTCACGAACCCGCGTGACGTGGAGATGCGCGAACTGGAGGACGTGTTTGACAAGCAGGTAATGGAGCTGAAAACTGCCATGCGCAACGATGCAGAACTGCGCGAGAGCAATCTCCGTTCACGGCTGAACGCGCTGCAGGCGCAGATTAACCCGCACTTCATTTACAACACGCTCAACATCATCTCCGCAAAGTCGATGGAAGCCGGGAACGAGGAGGTCATCGACATCTGCGGCAAATTCGCCCAGATGCTGCGCTACTCCACCGACCTGCGCAGCAAAACCGCGACGCTCCAGGAGGAAATCGCCCACGTTCGCAATTATCTGGCACTCGCGAAAGCTCGTTTGGAGGATCGGCTGGAATACACCATCGACATACCGGACGCTTTCTCGCATCTGACACTGCCGAAGCTCTCCCTTCAACCCATCGCGGAAAACGCCATTTCCCACGGTTATCAGGGGTCAAGCGGCACAATTCACATCACCATCTCCGGCACGGTCGATGAGGACGGCTGCCTGCACCTGCTGATTTGCGACGATGGCTGCGGCTTCGGGGAGGAAATTCTGTCGCACCTGCGGGAAGAATTCAGCCGCATTGAAGCGGGTGAACTGACCGAGCCGGAAAACACGTCCGCCCACATCGGGCTTGTCAACACCTATCGCCGCCTGTTCTATTTCAGCCGCGGTGCAATTCGGATGCGCGTCCGCAATGACGGCGGCGCAGTGGTCGAACTGATTGAGACGCACACCAGTGAGGAGGAAGACGATGTACACCATTCTGATCGTAGATGATGAACGTCCCGCGCAGACGTTCCTCAAAGCCATCTGCCAGAAATACTGCCCTGCGTTTGACACCATTCTGCTCTCCGGCAGCGCCGACGATGCCCTCCGGCTGATGGCGCAGCAGCACGTCCATGTGCTGGTAACGGACATCAGTATGCCGGGCATCAATGGCATTGAATTGGCGCAGCGCGTCCGACAGCTGTATCCGCGGACACATACAGTGATTGTCTCCGGCTACGCGGAATTTGAGTTCGCGCGCGGGGCAATTCAGGCGGGCGTGGATGATTATCTGCTCAAGCCCGTGGAAATCCAGAGTTTCCGGCAAATTCTCGACCGAATCCGCGAAACGCTCGATGCAGAAGCAAACAACCTGATGGAGGAAACGCTGACTCGCCTGCTCTGCGGTGAAGCAGTCGATGAGCCGCTGCTCTGCTCTCTGTTTTCCAGCCGTATGATGCGCTTCGCCCTTGTCCGTCAGGGCAATTTGTTCACCGTACGCTTCGCAAAATTCCGCACCGCGCAGCTTCGTCAGGTGCATCAGGCGGGCTGGATTGCGTTTTACGGGCGCGATGAGCAGGAAACAATTCTCCTGCGCAACAGTGCCGACCGGCAGAAGCGTTTTCCCGACGAGCTGTCCGACCTGCTTAAAGCCGACTTCCCGGATCTGCCCTGTACGGCGATTTACGCGCCGGAAGATGCCGACATCCTCGCCTTGCCGCAGTTTTTGAGCCGCGCTGCGGGGCGCATGGTGAATACCGTCGTCATCGGCAAGGGGCAGCTTGTTCCGCTGAACGCACCACAAAGTGCCTTACAGCCGTCCGTCCTGTCCGCTGCGACAAAAAAGCGCCTTGCGTCATTCGTCGAAACAGGCAATACAAGAATGCTGAAAGAGCTGTTTGTGTCCCTTGCAATCGAATGGAATCAGAACAGCCTGCCGCAGATTCAGGCGGAAGACCTGTGCTATCAGCTGATTCTGTACACGGCGGACTTGGGCGTTCCCGGCCCCAAAAGGAAGCGCGAGCAGATTCTGCGCGAGGCAAACGAACTATACGGCAGCGCCTCCTCCTACGGCGACCTGCTGGCGAGCCTGTACTCCCTGATTTTTGAGGAAGGGTTCATCCGCGACAAGAACGTCAGCGCGAACGAGCTGTGCGAATACACACTGAATTACATTCGCGAGAACTACGCCCAGCCGCTGAGCATCCCGCGTATCTGCACCGATGTTGGCATCAGCCAGACGTACCTGTCGCGCCTGCTGCGCAAGTATGCCGGAACGACGTTCAACACCTTCCTGACGCAGTGCCGCATGGACGCCGCGAAGCAGATGCTGCGCGACCATCCGGACATTCTGCTGCATGAAGTGGCGGCGTGCGTCGGGTATGACGACCAATCGTATTTCAGCAAGATTTTCCGCAATGAAACAGGCATGACGCCATCGCAGTATGCTGCGATGTTTTCGGCGGAAACACCGAATCAGCCGCCGAAAGCGTAATTTTTCCTTTTTTGCCGCCGATCAACTGGCGGCTTTTTGCTTTTCATCCGTTTTTCATTGCGGAAAAAAGCGTCACTTTTGCCCGTTCCCCTTGCAAATCAAACCAAAATCGGCTATGATAAGATTGTGGTATTTTGAGCCTGTGATAAGGCTTTTGACGGAGGGATTTCAGCGTGTCCGATAGATTATCGAAGATTCGCAATTTCTGCATTATCGCCCATATTGACCATGGCAAGTCTACGCTGGCTGACCGCATTCTGGAAACGACGGGCGTTTTCCAGAAGCGCGAGATGGTGGAGCAGATTCTGGACAGCATGGAGCTGGAGCGCGAGCGCGGCATCACCATCAAGTCCAAGGCGGTGCATATGCACTATACCGCCAAGGACGGCAAAACCTACACGCTCAACCTGATTGACACGCCCGGTCATGTGGACTTCACCTACGAAGTCAGCCGTGCGCTGGCGGCGTGCGAAGGCGCGCTGCTGGTGGTGGACGCGACGCAGGGCATTGAGGCGCAGACGCTGGCGAACTGCTATATGGCGCTCGACCATGACCTCGAAATCATCCCGGTCATCAACAAGATTGACCTGCCCAGCGCACAGCCGGAAGAAGTCCGGCAGGAAATTGAGGACGTTATCGGGCTGGATGCGTCCTACGCGCCGTGCGTGAGCGCGAAAACTGGCCTGAACATCGATCAAGTGCTGGAAGCAGTTGTGAATTACGTTCCCGCGCCGCAGGGCGACGAGAATGCGCCGCTGCAGGCACTGATTTTCGATGCGTTCTACGACAACTACCGCGGGGCAATCTGCTTCATCCGCGTCAAGCAGGGCACAATC
>PPYE01662358.1_pt1 | contig 13577 bp, 12 predicted proteins | sample 1559881 | NCBI WGS metagenome assembly PPYE01 (sample SAMN08240022, study PRJNA423297) | Human gut metagenome, whole genome shotgun sequencing project.
CTGCTGAGCTTTGCTCAGTTTGAAGCGGAATGGCGCTCCGTTCCTCTGGAACGGATGCGCAGTTCTTGCGGAATATGCACCCTAATGCATTGGTAACAGCAAATGTATTTGATTTCATCGATAACTGGACACTCGAATTCTTGTTCATTTTTAACTATTGAAATGCGGGGCATGCGCCGGGAGGACGCCGGGAACTGCCTGTACATGATCATTGAAAAGGAAGTCCCCGCTTTACTTATTCAGCGCAGCAGATATTGATCCTGATCGCACTTTCCGCAAGCACCTGCGGGATTTATGCTTTTACCACGTTCATCGGCAGATGTATTGCCCTCGCCAGGGTCGTGTACTGCAAAGCTCCGGGACGTTCTTTTCAAGACAATCCCCATTGTGTGCGTCATGCTGTACCGGAAGGAAAGACCTATCCTGGTGCCAAGCTGATCCTCACGCCCTCGGCTACACCGGAGCCGCTCCTGATCGATGAAAATACGATTGGTAGACAAGTACGCCAAGTGCAACGGTTGGCCCCCTTTGGCTATCTGATGTTCCTGCTGCAAGTATTGCCCAAACTAGGCGTCCTCCGCCCAGGAGCAGCTACTCCCCCTGTTGCTCTGGGCCGATAGCCTTCCTACGTTCTGCCAACTTAAATGATTCCGACTGTTTTGAATCCCTGGCCGGGGCTCTTTTCTTTTGGGGACGGGGATTATGAAGCAATTACCGATTAACCAAACAATTTCGTTCATGGCTAATAAACAGACATATTATAAATAAGATCACGCAATATGCTATTATAGGAATTATAATCATACCGCTGTTTTCAACTATTAACTTCACAATATAATAGCGAAATGGTCTAATCAAAGGCATTGTATGAATCAAATATACTCCAAATACATCTTTTCCGAACTTGCCTAAAGATTTAGTGATTATCCCTTGTCCAGTACAATTCAGAAACGCTATAAAAAAGAAAACAGATCCTATATAGACAAATGGATCGTTGTAACTATACAGCTTCCATGCCAAGGTTCCATGCTTATAGTAAGCTAATAAGCCCCCCCAATGAAATCAAAATAGAAGTTATGATATATCCTGTGAAGCTATTAATAAGGTTCAGTTTCTTCTTAATCAGTGCCTCACTTTCACGAATTGTTCTTCCCGTAATGTAGAGGAATGAAGCAAAAATTAACGAATATCCATTATTAATTCCGATGTATTCTGAAAAGCCATTTAAAAACACATAACCATAAATACAAAGAGCAAAAAATGCAATTCCTAATCCTTGTAACTCACAGTTATTAGCTTTCAAATAGTCAGATATATAGTTCAATGCTGGTGAAATAAGCATCAATGCCACATAAACAATTACAAACCAATAATTATTCATCGAAAAAAGCGTATACTTAAGAATATCTTTCAAAGACAGTCTCTCCAGGCCAAGTACTATACAAATGCCATAAATTACAACGGAATAAAAGAAGACTTCTTCCAACAGCCTTTTGATTTTCTGTATGCGCAAATTTATTCCAAAATAACCAGAAATTAAAAAAAATACATTGACCGAGATAATCACAAAAGCATTCATTATCATCAGACAAGCAGTTGATGAAGAATAACATTCTGCACCGCTATTTAATGTCTCATTTAGTCCTAAACCTGAAACAATGCAATGGTGGATGACAATGAAAAACATTACGCATACCCTGCACATTTCAATATTATTTTGTCGCCTCTCTTGCATTAAATTTTCCCCCTCTTATTATCTGATAACTATTTTGTGCAGAGTCCTACTTATCAAATTTAATGCCATACTTCCAAATTCATTTTTTAATATTTTCCAATACAGCAATGTCAGCACGATATACACAAATGCGCCGATTGCAATTTCCAACAACAGTCCTAAAAGGCTCATTGCTAAAATATTCTTTACAACCGTGACTGTCGCGTACATAATCAAGCCATTTACTATATATGGGATTATTTCGAACATATATTTCTTTAACGGCAGTTCCTTCCGCGATTCAAATGCCTGAATAACAAATACTGTTCCCTCCGCACCAATTGTTCCAATAGCAGCGCCGACTGCCCCAACACTAGGTATCAGCACTGCATTCAAACATACATTTACAATAGCCCCCATAATCATCGAGATTATATAAATCTTGTCTTTTTGATTTGGAATTAAATACTGCATTCTTATAACATCAGCCCAAGCAACAAAAATGATTGTCGGTGCCAGAAACTCGATTACATATCCACTCCGAAGGAATTCTTCTCCGAAAAAGATTGGGGCAAATACATCACCAATACTTGCAATGCCAAAAGCGATTGCTGCCGCCAGCAATGAAACAAATTGTATTGAAATATTGATATACTTTTTGCTCTCATTTTTCTTTCCCTTGGCCGCAAGATTTGTCATTCTTGGTAACATAACTGTCCCCAACGCAGTTATAATCCCCGAAGTCAAACTGTTGATTTTCTCTCCATTTTCATAGATACCAACTTCTGACATTGTTGTCATTGCTCCGAGCATGATTTTATCCATCAGTTTATAAACAGAAATTGCAATTACGGGAAGGAATAAGACAAGCATCGGCTTAATTTGTGCTATAATTCCTTTTAATGTTGGTTTTCTGAAATCAATATACTTCCGCAGGTATATCCAGACAAAGCTTTGGCTTATCAATGTCCCGAGCGACATTATTAAGGCATATTTCCACACATCTGTTCGCTCATGAACAAAAACAAATATGCTAATAACGCTTATCACTTTCACTGTTATGTTTCTTATTACCGTAAGGTCAAATCGTTCTATCCCAAAAAAGAACCAGTTAATATCAAATATTGCTGAAATAACATATATCATTTCAATCATGGCAATATCACGGTTGACATTAACCATATTCAATACATAGAACAAATAAATAGTCGTAACCAAAACGGATATAATAAGATGAGTTACATAAATATCACAAAATGTTTGGCTTACTTTTTCACGATCATCCCGAACCATAGCAACACTGCGATTACCATGTGTTGAAATTCCCAGCATTGAAAAAATCACAAAATAGTTAGCGATTGAATATCGGTAAGAATACACGCCCAATCCATCACTACCTAAAACCCTTGATATGTATGGAGATGTGACAAGTGGAAATAGCACAATTAAAATCTGATAAATCAGATTATATATAAAATTTTTCTTTATTGAATTCATCTTTTCTGTTTGTCCTCTTCCATTACTTTTAATATTCTTTCTGCCACCGTGTCCCACGAATATTCTCTAATATATATTTCTCGATTTTTTCTTACATATTCTTTCATTGCATGATCGGAAATGGTTTCACACATTATTTTTGCTAACTCCTGTGGATCATCGCGGTCTAAAAGATGTCCATTCTTTCCTTCTTGCACAAAATACCTCATTTCAAAAGCATTCCGTGCAATAATAGGAAGTCCAAATATCAATGCTTCTACAAACACAAGCCCATACGCCTCATAACGAGACGGCATACAAAAAACATCACATAGATTAAAATAGATCGATAATTTTTCATAAGACAAATCGCCGATATAATGAATATGATCACTCAAATCGCATTCTATTGGTTTAGTTTTAGGACCTGCAACATATAGCTCAGCTTCAGGAAAATTATTCTTTTGTAGGAAATCAAATGCTTTGCAAACCAAATCACCACCTTTTCGCTTAAAATCTCGACCTACAAAGAGAAATTTATTTCCCTTCTTTTGCGAATCATCTACTTTGGAGACGTCAATATTTGTGCCACCACCTACCGCATGAACTTTTCCTGCTGGCAATTTTCCTGTCTGAATCAAATACTCAGCAAGCCATTTCCCCATCGTAAAAATCCCTGATGCACTTTGGTATATTTCCATCTGCTCATTCGCACGTCTTTGTAAGTCTTTCAAAGTAATATCTTGATAAGTGCTATACTCTAATGCTGGGTCATCTTTAATTTTCATATCAACAAGAGCTTCTACAGCCAAATCTTGGTATGTATAATATGGGCCGTCTGCTTTACCAAAACATCCAACCTGCAGAATAACTGCATTCTTATCAAGTTTTTTTTCTTTTCGAGCGAAGTTTTTTCTTAAAAAGGATGCCATAAAAGGATTGCAAAAGCCCGGCTTATGAAAGTCAATTTTTCCGTTTCGTATTTCCACATTGCTTATTTTAATCACTAATTTTTCTAAATTACTCAACGTCATATCCATTTCTTCAACTTTTACAATTTTTTTTAACGCTTTAAGCAATGAAAACGATGTTCCTGACCATGAGTTTGCACGATCCTTTGACCATCTACAGGCGTATACTACTTTATCTTCCACTTACCCAACCTCTCACTGATGTTCTTGATCAATATTACTCAAAATATTTTTCATAGGAATAATCTTCCACTTTATAGCCAGATGTTTGCAAGCGTTTTTTCAAAAGTTCCCGTGTATCCCCTATTACTTTAGCTGGGTTTCCACCAACAATCGCATAAGGCAAAACATCTTTGGTTACAACTGATCCGGCCGCTACTAATGCATCGTGCCCAATCACAACATCATATAAAATAATTGCGTTTGCGCCAATCATCACATTATCTTCCACTGTGATGTATCCGCCATAGGATAGAATCTCCGGACCTTTATACTTTGGATTTCCATTCCACATACGGTGAATAATATCATGTTCAAAGAAGCTCACATTTGTAGCAACATTCACATTATTACCTATCTGTATTCTCCATGGACGATTTGGCATATTCAAAGTATGCCAGTATCCTCCCCTGCCATAATTTTTAAATAATCCAGAATCGCGCAATAGCTGTGCCTTTTTCTCGTGCATCCCCAGCATTCCTAATAACCGAAGCTGTATCATAACAATTTTTCGTTTTAAACCACGTTTATCCATTGTTTGGTTCCCTTCCCTATATAATTGATTATCGTTTCAGTACACGTTTGAGCACTCTTGGAACCGTACCAAGCTTATATCGTATTACACGAGGAGAACCGTATTTTTTCATTGCAGCCACATATCCATCATGTTTATATATTTCACGAAATCCCCGACTTGCTTCATTCCATTCAAATGCTTTTTGGAAACCAATTCCACCAGCAAAAGCCTCTTCTGTCAAATGCTTTTCCACCACAATACTCTCATCCAGGAACTGCATCAGTTCATTTCCTTTAACATTATTAGGGATCATCAACGTACAAAAATTCTTCTTTAACAATGGTGTTTCGCACTCAAGCCCAAGAAAATCACCAAGGGTTAAATCACCTACTCTTTCTTCTCGTGGATAGTTGCAGGTATGACAACTTGCTCTCAAAGAAAAGCCGCTATAAAATCCCGTTAAGTATTCGCTTTTTCCACGTGGTACTGCATACTCTTTTGTACCATCCTTCCACAAACAAAGCCAGTGATCTTCTGTTGGATTCACTCCACGAAATGTTATGTTTGTTAATTTATTGATGTCTTGTTTTTTCCATTTCAATTCTTCCCACAAATAGGACTGTGGGTTTACTCCGTGACAGACGAGATCACAGGTATAGAGATTATCAGCATTTTCAGAACAAAGCGAGCGTATTCCAGCTACCTGACAAGGTGTACCGATAAATAGGGTCCTTCCCTGTTTAACAGCTTCCTTGATTTTCTTGAAACTGTCTCCCACATTGCTCTGAACATATCTGGAGCCCTGAAACATCGTTAGTTTATCTAATGCCTGCAGTTCCTCTACTTCAATTTTCATTTTCTGATTCAGTACTGTTCCAAAGACCTTCCAGCCAGCACGAAAAGCTTTCTCCATTAGAAAAGTGGCAATTCCCCCCGAAGCTACTCTAGGATATTTTTCCAAATCTTTTCTAGCCGCAGCATAGCATATTTCCGCTCGTGAATTTAACATCGATTTATATTTTCCATTTATATTGGGACACACTCTTCGGCAACTTCCGCAATCAATACATACGCTTTCTGCAATAGCAGGCTGAACTTCGCCATATTCATTTTCCATCATTTGTATACAGCCTTTAGGGCACACATTATAACAGGCTGCACATCCTGTGCATTTCTCATGGGGACAAATTTCCTGCACTATACCTTATCTCCTTTCAACCAAATTGTGAAATTCCTTTACTGAGTATTTCCCGACACTCATTTCTTTTCTTATTAACAACACTATTGACCTTTTCATAATCAATAGTTATTGATAAGAGTTTAATACCCTTATCTTCGAAGTACCTATTTCCAATACCTGTCCACTCGAATAGCTCATCAATACGACTATTTTGACTGTTTGTATCCGTTTCCTTAAATCTTCTAAAGGCAATAAATTGCTTGTTCAAATTAATTGAAAATGCACATGCATGGAAAGAATCCGTACAAACAAGTTCTGCACCCTCAATCAATGCAACAAATTCATATGTTCCTGCTGTTTCATATTGTAGAAAATCATTGCCACAGTCGGTATTCTCCAATGGAAGAACAACAACCGGCAATTTTTTCGCCCGTGAAATATTTCTCACTTCTTTCCAATGCAAAATATTATTTCCGACAAAGTATGCCAAAATATATTTTTGAGGTATATTTTTTTTTAGATCAGCTTTTTGAGCAAACAGATGCCACTCACTAGTATCCAATAAAAATGTTGGATCAAGCACTACATTAACAGGCTTTTTCACTAATTTCTCAATGATTTCCGCTGCCTTCGATTCTCTCACACTTATGAAGTCAAATCTTTCCAAGTATTTTTTATATTTGTGTTTTAATTTTTCTGGAAGCTGCTCTACGCCTATACTGGATGCATAAGAAATTTTACGAATATTATCGGGGACAAAATCAAGTAAATAAACTTCATCAAAATGATCCGGATTCCATATTTGATCGCTTCCAGCGATAAAACAATCAATTATTTCAAATGTTCTTTTCTGCTCTTTTCTTGTCTTCACACTAACAAAAGACATATTATCATCGATACATCTTTGGATATTATCTTCTTTTTCACTATTCATTATATTTTTGATATGTTTTTTTGTTTGTAATTTCTTTTTTAGCTTTCTTAGAATCCTCTCCCCATCCTTTAACGTATATTTTCTGCCATAAGACAGCATATAAACAGTATATCCAATTTCTTCAAGAGCCTTGACCAAGGCCACCGCTTGTAGGCAGGTTCCAAAATTGTTTGATTTATACCATGTTACTACACATACAGCCTTCATTTTGTTTTTCTCGCCTTCTCTCTGCCATATATATTCCTTGAAGAATAAAAAAGATAAAATATAATCCTGGCCTAGTAATATAATAACAAAGCGTTGAACTCGCTAGAAATCCAAAAATATTGATTCCCATAGGAATTATAATTTCATATTCGTATTTCTTACGAAGGAAAACCTCTTTTATCTGATATATTAGTGCAACAATTGATAAAATTTCATATGTAGCCAATCCTACAATGCCCCAATAATACCGGATTGCAAATAGACCCAGATCACTTGTGTAATACCCTGACATATAAAAATTTCCTTGGGCAAATCCAGATTGTTGTTTACCATTGTATATCGCAGCTTCACCATAATTTTGATTCGGTGTACCAACACCTAACAATTCATGACCTTTCAACAAATTTTCAAAATAGTTCTTTTCATGGGTTCTGTATAGGATATTTCCTCCGTCTGTTGATTCTGATTCGCTGATTGAGTCAATGATAATTCCCTGAACAGTTGGTGTTGACAGTGCAGACACTCCCACAACAAAAGCTGCTAAAATAATCAAGAACTTATTTTTAACACTTGGACTCAGCAATATAATGATTCCCGATGTGAGTACTGTACATAGAATAACCATTCTTGACTGGTTTATAAAGATAACCTCAAATACAAAAACTATGAGCCATCCTACTGTGTTCTTTCTTTCTGCTTTGGCATTCGTTTTCATAAGAATCACAAGACACCAGAAAACTCCAGCCATTTGAGGAACATTAGAAGCATAGATTCTATATCCCCACCGTACTGTATGAGAAAAATTTGATATATCTATTCCCACATACAACAACAAGAGTTGACATAAGTATGCAATGCTTATCGTCTTTATGAACTTGAGAATTTCTGACAAAATATCATCCTTTGAAATTCGTCCCTCACTATACATCACTATAATTGGATAGTATGCCAAATAAATATACATCGGGCGAAGAACCAGTAAGCCAGTAAAGATCCCCTGATTATATATGAAATACCCTGTAAACGCACCTACCACTCTTGAAATCAAAAAAAGTAGAACTACAAATCCAATTTTGTCTTTCTTTACAGTTCCTTTTCGGTTAATAACAAAAAGCCATAGCGCAACAACAATGCTCAAATCTTCCCAAGATAAAGTTGCGCGTCCCAACTTTACACTGGGCAATAATCCCATAGCTTCAAATGAAAAGAACAACAACACTGTTATTGCATATTTTGGTACTCTATAAATTTCCAGCAACATCAAAGCTACAACAATTGCTGATAATATCGTAGAAACAACGGTACTCTTTGTAATATAAAATGTTAAGCACGCTAGTACAACTAATATCCTTATACCCGTTCGACCATTCAATTTTATTGTACTCATTTTCTCATCTCATTTCGCATTTATAATAAAAGACGCGATTCTCAGTTTCAGCATATAAAATTGAAACATCCCTTTTGCCAAAATGATATCTAATTTAGAACAGTTTCTATACTCTTTATAATAGTACATTTCAGAATCAAAGACTCTTTTTCTTTTAACTAAGAGATTTTCTATTTCTGTTTTTGATCTATCTGTAGTTGAAACTCCCTGTTCATGTATGATCTTGATTTTATCAGTATACCAGACCTTATATCCATTTTTCAGAAATCGCTCAGTTAAAATTGGTTCCTCGGCATACAAGAAAGTATGCTCATCAAAGCCATCCACATCACAAAAAGGTTTTTCTTTTGCCAACATAAAGGCGCCAATAATACGATAAGCTTCCCCATCTGGTGCATTGTTTACGACATCATAATTCATTTGTTTAAGTTTAGGGATCACCTTATATATCGGCCAAAGAAGATTGGGAATAATATGTCTTATATATATGCTCATGTATTTCCCAGGTGATTGTTCCTTCCCATTTGTACCCACAACTTTTGGTCCAATCATCGCTACGTCTTCCATTTTTTCTAATTTTTTTTTCAAAACGGAAAGTTCAAATACTTCTGGAAATTGGATATCTGAATTGCTGAAAAGCAAATATTCAGGTAAAAATATTTCTTTTGCTACCTTCGCACCTAAATTGTTTGCACATGCAAAACCACGATTTTTCTCATCTGATACATATACAACGGTTATTCTATTTCGACTAAATGCTCGAATATGTTTGAATTTTATGTCATTTAGGTTATAATTATCAGATTGCGAAAAGCCAGAATTAAGTAGCTTTTCACTTATTACATTTCCATTTTTTTCATCCGGGGTGTTATCAACGATTACAAATGATACGTCTTTATAGTCAGACGTTCTGCAAAAATCATTTATGTACTTCACACATCGTTCCGCCGTATTATAATCAACTATTATGACTGAAATCATCTTATCTCCCTTAGTAACAATCTTTCACCATTTCATTCACAATCGTATTCCAATCATATTTTTTATTAACATATTGCTGGAAGTTCTTTCCCTTTTGTTCCAAAGAGTCTTTAGTCTCTTCTTCAATAATATTTTGTAAGGCTTTGCGAATAGTTTTATCGTCATTGGGAACCACCCAGCCAGAATCTTTATCAATATACTCAGCCAAAGAACCTACATTTGTACAAAGAACCGGAATTGCTTCCGCAGCTGCCGTAAGCATAACACCGCTCATACTTGCATGTCGATACGGTAAAATAATCAGATCAGCTTTTTTCAAGAAATAATTCAGCAAATTATTGCTAATATATTGATCGAGAAAAATGATATCTTCTTGTGCTTTTACATATTCAACCAATTCTTCGAGTTCTGGATAACTCGGCTGTGTTTTCCCTGCAATCACCATGCAGCAATTTCTGTGCTCACTTGTCTCCTTCCATGCTCTTATGATTCGATCCATTCCCTTGTCGTAATAAATCATTCCAAAGCACAAAAACATCCGGTCGTATCGATTGATAAATTGCTCATATTTCTGAATTTCTGCATCGTTGTAATCAATTTTCTCTTTTAATGTATTCTTTTTCCCGTGTCTTGAAATATATACTTTTTCTTTATACTGAGGATAATGCATAGAAAACTCATCATAGATACTTTGTCCATGCACAATGATCACATCAGCGCAGTCGTAAATTTTTCTATATGATTCGATATACTTCTCGCTATTAACGTGTGGCAGAACATTATGTGCTGTATACACCAGTTTTCTGCAATATTTCTTTATCTTTCTAAAGAAGATAGGATCAATTTTACTGATTATACTCCAATGGATATGGACAACATCCGGTTTTTCTCTTTTTATGATATTTATAAGCTTTAAATATTGCTTTATATATTCTACTCCTCGCACAAAATTTCGTTTTGCCGATGGCGTCATTTTTTCACTAGTCTTGAAGAAATAGCGATGACAATCATACGAGATATTTTTATCTGGAATTTCATAATAATAATTTGTATATAGCGATACATCTATATCATCTCTCTTGTATAATGCTAACACCATTCCGTTTAAATACTCTTCATCCCCCTTAATTCCTCTTGGATTGATAACGATAACTTTCTTCATTCTTTTCCATCCTCTATAAATTTTATAATGTCATCAATTATCACATTCGTATTGCTTTTATATTGATTGTACGTCGTTCCTTTTACAATTTGTATTGCTTCTGCTAGTTTCGCACAATCTTGACATTCATAAATCAAATTTAATTCACTAAACTGCTCTACAAGTTGCAGTTGATGATTATCAACGTGTTCACCGTATTTGGCAAGACGTGGAACAGCTATTACTTTTTTCCCTTTTTTGACTGCTCCAATTATAGCCCCTGTTCCGCCGTGGGTAATAACAATTTCTGCCTTATCCATAACCTGTGAGAATTTTTCTCTATCAATAAATCGTTCATATTTGTAGTTTTCCGGCGTATAGTCGCTATACCCTATTTGAGCGAATACCTGGTCCTTAATTTGTCCCGCTGCAAGCAACTCATCCACAGCTTTCAGCAATCTATTGAATTGGAATTTTTGCGATCCCAAGGTTACAAATATCATACTTTCCTCCCACCTAGTAGATTCCTCCTATATAAATTGCCTTGGGATAAAACTGAAGCATTGGTTTCCATTGGACATAAAATCTATCTGCAAATTTATATAAAAATCTTCCCGTTGCTGTCGGGGACAATACCTTTGCAAATGATTCTATGTAAATCAATTTTTTCCCGAACAATTTTGCTATCAAGCATAACGGAATCACGGCTAATACGCCTGTTGTAATAATGACATCCGGTTTTTCTCTTAAAAAGATAAATAAACTTTTCCCCGCATTCACAATCATCCACAATGGGAAGAAAATTTCTTTGCGATTCACTTGATGCAAATAATACATCTTTTCATCTTTTATAGTTGCTTTATACGCAGTATGTTCTGTTATAACAAACCCTTCATATTTGCTCATCAACGGTCGTAACATTGATAGTTGTTCAAAGTGTCCACCCGATGAAGCAGCAAAGCATATCTTCGTTTTTTTCATCTTAACTACGCTTTCCGTTTATTACAATTATTGTTCAAAGAAAAATTCATCTTCCAACATTAAGCACAAACAATGGTAGACCGGCAAATGCAGCTCCTGAATCATATATGTTTCCGTTTGTGGAACTTTAATACATACATCACTGATCTGCTCCAACTTGCTACTTTTTGCTCCAGTCAAACCAATTACTTTCATCCCCTTCGCATGAGCAGTTGTAGCTGCATATAAGATATTTTTACTATTTCCACTAGTGGAGATTCCTAAAAACACATCATCTTCTTTCCCGTAGCCATTTACCTGTTGTGCAAAACAGAGTAGCGGTTCACAATCATTCATGTAGGCCGTTGACAGGGCTGGATGTCCATCCAAGGCTATTGCTGGAAGTGCTCCTTGTAACTCTTCAGCCAAAACAGCACCCAATTCTGCATTCTCATGAATTAGCTTCTCCGCAAAATTTGCTTGCGGTTTCCTAGGAAGCTTAAATCCTTTCATCAATTCCCCGACAATATGCTCTGCATCAGCAGCAGATCCACCATTTCCCGCAATTAGCAACTTTCCGCCATTCTTGTAAGAATTTTCCAGGACCTGATATGCTGCCACAATATCAGCAGCTATAGCTCTTAATTCCGGATATCGTTCACAAAGAAGATCTATATGTTTCTTTAAACTTTCTTTTAACTCCGTCATCTTCATCCTCCGCAACTTTTCTTTATAAATACTTCTTGGCAAATTCCAACAGCGAATCTACTGTCTCCAGTTGACTATAATTTTCGTTCTTATTTCCAATCAGTACAGTCTTACATCCCGCATTGATACCAGCCTTAATATCATTCTCTCCGTCGCCGATTATCCAGGATTGCGATAAATCAATGTTGAAGTCTTTCGCAGCTCTTAGCAACATTCCAGGCTTTGGTTTTCGACATTCACAGCTGATCTTCAATTCCGGGCGTTCACCTTCGTATCCTTTATGTGGGTGATGTGGACAATAGTAAATTGCATCCAAATAAGCCCCTTCCATCCCAAGAAGTGTTTCCATCTTGTTGTGAATCTCTTCTAATTCAGCAAAAGATACCTCGCCACGGGCAACTACAGGCTGATTGGTTACAACAATTGCTAAATATCCGGACTCATTGATTTTACGAACTGCTTTTGCAACACCATCAATCAGCTCAAACTCCTTATGATTACGAAGGAATCCTACATATTTGTTGATGGTTCCATCTCGGTCAAGGAATATTGCTTTCTGCTTGTTCTTCAGATTTTTCCCTGTGACACGCCCCTCTCTATAATCAGCACATACAGCATAATATCTATCTGGCGTTCCCATATCTTTAACATACTCTGGGCTGTCATAGCAGAACATTTTCCCTGTTCCAGCTAAAGGCTTTAGTAACTGGCGATCCAAGTCCACCGTTATAGGCTTTCCATCCATTCCAATTTTTCCGATAGTTTCAGCGTCTATCTCACAATTCTCCAATATCTTAGGATCGATAACATGAAGTCCCGCATTCACACGGTTACGGTAATACTGCGGTCTTGCATCTTCTTTTGAAAGCCACTTTTCTACCGCACCAGTCTTGTCCGCAATAATCAATCCACTATCATATGGATGGCTATTGGGATGGGTGAAAAGTGTCACAATACCGCCATGCTGTTTGTGGTATTCAACAAATCTGTTAAAATCCACATCAAACATAACATCCGCATTGAGAAGCAAAAAGTTTTCTGCCAATTTATCTTTGATTTTGAATAAATCCCCTGCATTGCCTAAAGGCTTATTTTCAAAGTAATATTCTGAACTTTGCAAAAAAGTTACACTAAATGCGAAAACCCGCATAAATGCTGACTTTATTGGAAAATAATTAGTGT
>PPYE01597744.1_pt1 | contig 13572 bp, 14 predicted proteins | sample 1559881 | NCBI WGS metagenome assembly PPYE01 (sample SAMN08240022, study PRJNA423297) | Human gut metagenome, whole genome shotgun sequencing project.
AACTTTACGATTGCCAGAAAGATAATCTTGGATAAACGGCGCCCGTTTACGGGCCGCAGGGCAAGTGATGCAGGCGGCGTTTTTTTCAGTGCCTCTTGAGAGGCTTGCCGGTAATATGCCCTTTCAGGGCTTACGCAAGCCCCCGGCTTAGCCGGATGTCCTGACTTGAGCAGAAACACTGCCGGCGCTGCCGGTAAGAGGTGCCGCAAAAAAGCTTTCGCTTGCAGCATCCGGTAAAGCGGGCCGCTCATAACAAGATACAAGAGATGACAGACTGCCATTAGAACCGTTGCCCGCTGATGGGCTGCGGCGCAGGTGATGCGGATAAATAAGCTTTCGTGCGTTTTGGAACGCATGCGGGTCAGGCAGTTATAGTGCCAGCCCCGGCTGCCGGCTTAATCGAGGGCGGTGGCTAATAGAAAGAAACGAGGGATGCGAATTGTTTGACCATATCCTGATCGCCAGCTTCGGCACCGGTGTGGCGTCCGCGCGAGCGAGCATAGATGCCGTAGAGCAGGCGTTGGCGCGGCAGGCGGGCCTGCCGCATACCTGTGCCTTTACCAGCGAAGCAGTGCGCAGTATTCTGGCGCGCCGGGGCGAATCGGTGCCGTCCGCGGCGCAGGCGCTGGAGGCGGCCGCGCACGCCGGGGCGCGGCGTGTTTTTGTGCAGCCTACCCATATGCTGTACGGCGGCGAATATGAAAAGCTGCGCGCGGAAGTGAGCACCGCACGCCCCTGCTTCGAAAAACTGTGCCTCGGTGCGCCCCTGCTGGCGGGCAGCGCAGAGGTGCGCTGCCTTGCACGAGTGCTGGCAGAGGCATATCCGCCGCGAAAGGGCGAGAGGCTGGTGCTTGTGGGCCATGGCGCGGCACATTTTGCAGACATTGTCTACCCGGCCATGCAGACGGTGTTCCGCATGGAAGGGCGCGGCGATGTGTATGTGGGCACGCTGAAGGGCTGGCCCGGCTTTGACGAGGTGCTGGCACAGCTGCGGCAAAGCGGCGCCGGTGCCGTGCATCTGGTGCCCCTTCTGCTGGCGGCGGGCGGCCATGCGCAGCATGACATGGCGGGCGAAGACGGGCAGAGCTGGAAAGCGCGGCTGCAGCAGGCGGGCTTTTCCGTGCGGTGCACCATGGCAGGGCTTGGCCTTTTGCCAGGCGTGCAGCAGATGTATGCGGAACATCTGCGGGAGGGCCTGCAGGAAGAAGGAGGAGGGCGTCAATGGACGGAATAAAGCGGGGCACAGGGCTGTGCCATGTGTACTGGGGCGATGGAAAGGGCAAGACCACCGCGGCCATGGGCCTTGCACTGCGCGCCTTGGGCAGCGGGCTGCGCGTGACGGTGGTGCAGTTTTTGAAGGATGGCCAAAGCGGCGAGCTGGCCCCGCTGCGCCGTTTGGGCGCAAAGGTGTGCTCCGGCACGCCGGGCATGAAATTCGTATACCAGATGACGGCGAAGGAAAAGGCGTCCGCCTGTGCGGAACATACCAGCCTGCTGGAAGCAGCCTTGAAAGAGCCCTGTGATATGCTGGTGCTGGACGAGGCGTGTGCGGCCTGCCAGTTCGGCATGGTGGAGGAGGCGCTGTTGAAAAAGGCAGTGTGCGGGCGCCCGCAGGGCATGGAGGTGGTGCTTACAGGCCGCCAGCCCGTACAATGGATGCTGGAGGCGGCAGATTACAGCACAGAAATGTGCTGCCGCCGCCACCCGTATGAGCAGGGCATTGCCGCCCGAAAAGGCGTGGAGTTTTGAAAAATAGCCGCCCCGGCCCGGCACAGAAGCGGAACGGCCTGCATCAAAACAAGATTTTCTTTGGCGGCTTGCTGTGCTATAATGAGAAAAAACAAGACCGGGGCCGCTTTCGCCAGCCCCGGCCGCAGGCAAAGGAGACAGCCTATGAACAAGGAACGCGCACCCTGGCCCCAGTGCTATTATGACGAACTGGATGCCCGCAGGCGCAAGGAAATGCTGGATAGCGCCATAGAAAACGGCGAGGGAAACCCGGAGGAGAACGCCGTGCGCCAGAAGCTGTGGGCGCTGCGCTATGGCCAGCCGAAGAAGAACATGCCGCCGGCAGACGGCTATGCCGGGCTGTGGATTACCATGAACCTGTGGCGCAGGGATACGGCCTCCCGCTTCCGTGTGCGTGCGGCGGTGAAGGAGCTGGGCGGCATGCTCAGGCAGCTTGGCATAGATGCCCCGCAGGCAAGCGGCCTGGAGCAGGAGCTGGTTTATCAGGAGCTGGTGCATGCCGTGCGCCTTTATCTTTCCACCTGTGCCGAGGGCAGCTATAATACGCGCTTTCTGGGCATGGTGCGCCTGAAACCGGAGCAGCTGGTGGAAAAAATAGTGGCCGAAATTTACGGTGTGGCCTATGAGCTGCCCGAAAAGCTGGGTATGGCGGCACAGTTTGCCCCGCTGCGCCGCGCGGCCTACGAGGCGTTCTCGGCGGCTTATCCGGACGAGGTGGGCCTGCTGGACAGCGCGATCTTCGGCACAGCAGAGGCATGAGCATTGCCGGGAAAGGAGCGTGCGCGCATTGAAATTTGCTTTTCTTATTATGGGTGATTTTGATGTGCGGCAGGACTATGCCGCTATCCACGGGGGCGATGCTTGTATTGTGGGCGTTGCGGATATAGAGCAGGCCTGCGCCGCCGCGCAGAGGCTTCACCATGCAGGTGTGGGCTGCATTGAACTGTGCGGCGCCTTTGGCCCGCAGGGGGCCCGCTGTGTGTCGCAGGCGGTGCAGAACAGCATTCCGGTAGGGTATGTGACACACCTGCCGGAGCAGGATGTTGTGTACCGCGCCGCATTTCCCGCACAGGACTGACAGAAGGTAAAAGGGCAGGCGCCCAGCGCCCTGCCCTTTTTTGCGCAGTGCAGAGGATATTTTGGGTGTGCGGCGGCGCGCGGCGGCAGGCCTTGATTTCTGTCGGAAAATGCTTTATTATAATAAACCGTGCATAGGCTGCGCTTGTGCGCGGGCAGGGGAGTTTTCTGTGGCACGGGTGCGGCCCGCTGTACAGAGGCTGCAATGCTCTATTATTGAAGAAGGGGTGTTTCTTTTGGAATTTATTCAAGACATTCTGGCTGCCATCGGCGTTGTGCTGAATGGCATCCCGCAGGGCCTGCTGGCGCTCAGCTACGGCTTTGCCTCGGTGCCCACGGCGCTGGGCTTTGCCATTGGTGCGGTAAGCTGCGGCGTGCTGAGCTCGGTGGCGCCTATTTCCTTTCAGGCCGAGACTATTGTGATGGCCGGAAGCATGGGCAAGACAAGGCGGGACCGCCTCTCCATGGTGATGTTCGGCGGCCTCATCATGGTGGTGCTGGGCCTGACAGGGGCATTGTCTGCCATCACGGCCTTTGCGGGCGACGCCATTGTGCACGCCATGATGGCGGGCGTGGGGTTTGTGCTGGTGCGCACGGCTTTCAACATGGTGAAGGAAAACCAGCTGGTGGGCTGGGTGTCGGTGGCCTCTGCCGTTGTCATTTACCTTATCACCAAAGCGCTGGACCCGGGCAACGCCCTTGTGTACACGATTGTGGGCTCGCTCATCATTTCCAGCGTGGCGGCCAAGCTGGCCGGGCAGAAGCTTGGGGAGAACACTGTGGCGGAAAGGATGTGCCGCCTGAAGCTGGAAAAGCCGGTGGTGAACCTTTCGGTTATCCGCGGCGCGCTTTCGCTGGCCTGCCTTACCATTGGCGCCAATATCGCCTTCGGCAATATCACCAGCGGCATGGGCGCTGGTGAGCTGAATGTAGACCACCTCACCGTGTATTCGGGCCTGGCGGACGCCGTGAGCTCGCTGTTCGGCGGCGGACCAGTGGAGGCCATCATCTCGGCCACAGGCGCCGCGCCGCACGCGGTGCTGTCCGGCGTCATCATGATGGCAGTCATGGCGCTCATTCTGTTCTTTGGGCTGCTGCCTAAAATCGGTAAATTCGTGCCCAGCCAGTCTATCGCAGGCTTTCTGTTCATTCTGGGGGCGTTTGTCACCATCCCCGGCGACGGCGCCGCTGCCTTTGCCACGGGCGCTGCGGGCGGCTCTGTCATTGCGGCCGTCACCATGTCTGTCACTGCGGTGTTCGACCCGTTCTTCGGCATGCTGGCTGGCATTGTGCTGAAAATGATTATCGGCGCCACCGGCCTTGCGCTGTAAGCGCCCATAAATTCGGAAAGGATGTTTCATATGCAGGCTCAATATACCTTGGAGGTGGCCGGCGTCACGCGCCAGCTGCCGATTATACAGATATCGGAAAACCTTGCCATTGCAAGCTTTGTCATTCTGGGCGACTGCGAGATTGTGACAAAATCCGCCCCACTGATTGAAAAGCAGCTTCCGCAGGTGGATTATATCATTACCGCCGAGGCCAAGGGCATCCCCCTTGTGCACGAGCTGTGCCGCCTGCGCGGCCTGCCGTATTACATTGTGGCGCGCAAAAGCGTGAAGCCGTATATGAGCCACCCGCTGACGGACGAGGTGGTCTCCATCACCACGCAAAAGGCGCAGACGCTGTGCCTGGACGGCAAGGACGCCATGCTTTTGAAGGGCAAAAAGGTGGCGGTGGTGGACGACGTCATCTCCACCGGCGAATCCCTTCAGGCCATTGAGCGCCTTGTGGAAAAGGCGGGCGGCGAGGTGGCGGCTAGGGCGGCCATCCTTGCAGAGGGCGACGCCGCCAGGCGCAGCGATATCATTTTTCTGGAAGAGCTGCCCCTGTTCCCCATCGGGGGCTGAGCGAAAGGGGGCCGGGCATCGCCCGGCCTCTTTTTAGAAAAGCAGAAAGAAGGAAGGCGGCGCAAGGCTTTGGAGAATAAGCAGAAAACGGCACTGTTTGAACAGGTGCCCATTCCGCAGGCCGTGTGCAGGCTGGCGGTGCCCACCATTCTCAGCTCGCTTGTGATGGTGCTGTACAATCTGGCGGATACCTATTTTGTGGGCATGCTGAACGACCCTGTGCAGAACGCGGCCGTTACGCTGGCGGCGCCTGTGCTGTTGGCTTTTAACGCTGTGAACAATTTGTTCGGGGTGGGAAGCTCCAGCATGATGAGCCGCGCGCTGGGCAGGAAGGATTATGAAACCGTCTGCCGCAGCTCTGCCTTCGGGTTTTACAGCTCGGTGCTGGCCGGCATTCTCTTTTCCGCGCTGTTTGCCCTGTTCCAGCAGCCGCTTCTCATTCTGCTGGGCGCCAGCCCGGAGACGGCGGCGGCTACCGCAGCCTATGCCAAATGGACGGTGGTATGCGGGGCAACGCCTGCCATTCTGAATGTGGTGATGGCCTATATGGTGCGCGCCGAGGGCGCGGCGCTGCATGCCAGCATCGGCACCATGAGCGGCTGCCTGCTGAACATTGTGCTGGACCCTGTCTTTATTCTTCCCTGGGGGCTTGGCATGGGGGCCGAAGGGGCGGGGCTTGCCACCTTCCTGTCCAACTGCGTGGCCTGCCTGTACTTCTTTGTCCTTCTGTTTGTAAAGCGAAAGAATACATATGTCTGTGTGCGGCCCGGCATGTTCCGTGTGCAGAGGGCCGTGCTGCTGGGCGTGTGCGGGGTGGGCGTTCCTGCGGCTGTCCAGAACCTGCTGAACGTCACCGGCATGACGGTGCTGAACAATTTCACCTCCGCCTTCGGCTCGGACGCCGTGGCCGCCATGGGCATCACCCAGAAGGTGAATATGGTGCCCATGTATATCGCCATGGGCCTTTCACAGGGCGTGATGCCGCTTGTCAGCTATACCTACGCCAGCGGAGACATCAAGCGCATGAAGGGAACCGTGATGTTTTCGGCCAGGATATCGGTGGCCTTCCTCACGGCGGTGATGGTGTTCTACTATGTGTGCGCGGGCCCGCTGACGCATATGTTTATGCAAAATGAGGCCATTGTGGCCTACGGCGCCAGCTTTTTGCGCGGCTTCTGCCTTGCGCTGCCGTTCTATTGTGTGGATTTTCTGGCAGTGGGCGTTTTTCAGGCCACCGGCATGGGGCGCGAGGCGTTTCTGTTTGCGGTGTTGCGCAAAATAGCCCTGGAAATACCGGCGCTGTTCGTGCTGAACTGGCTGTTTCCGCTGTATGGGCTGGCCTATGCGCAGCCTCTGGCGGAGCTGGTGCTGTGCGCGGCGGCTGTGCTGGTGCTGGCGCGCCTGTTCAAAAAACTGGAGGGCCGTCTGCCCGGCCCCGGCGCGTAGCGTGCCGCGGGCGGCCCTGGTTTGACAACGGGGCATGCGGCAGGTATAATAAAAATAATATACAAAAGAGGCGCCTCTTTTCTCTTCCCCGCGCGGGGAAGAGAAATTCACTGTTTTGCCTTTTTTCATTTGGCGCGGGTTGCAGGCTTATAAGATAAAGTAAGGAGGAAGATAACGTTGAAAAAGTCAAAACTGATTGGCAATGCTGCTGCTCTCGCCATCCAGTGCGTCCTCTTGGGACAGACGGGCATATAAAGCGGTAATGTTGTCGGGATAATTGGTGGTTGCTGTCATGGTTCATTCCTCCTGTAATGAACGCCCGACAAACAGGTTGCTGTCTTTATTATACTGCGTTTTGTCCTCTTTGCCAGCAGATGCGGCAATGGCTTCCGAGCGAATGAGCCGCACCATTTTGTCGTAGAGCGGTTCTGTGCCGCCGCAGGAAGTATGTACTTCATAGGCCGTACCACCGAGCTTATAACAGACGGTTTCTCGCAGCGGATTTCCCCGTTTGGGGAGAAAATCGCTCTCTTTGGCGCTTCGTTTCCTTTCCATTCCGTACCCGTCCTTTCTGGGGAAATCACAACAGAGCAAGCATAGGAAGTGTGGCCACATTTCCGCAAAATCTCCGCTTCCGGCCTGCTGCCGGAGCGGAGATTTTTGCTTGTTGGGAGCTTCCCAAACCCTTGTTTTTTGCTTCGCCAATAGTACGCTGGAAAGGACGGAAACTACCCGCTAAATGAAGGTTTTCAACGAACGAAATGATTTTGAAAATGTATGGGGTGTTGACTTTGTTGTGATGATAGTATATAGTGTGTATTATAAAACAGCACACTGAAACAGGAGGTGATAGTCCTGTGAAGATCGTAATCTCAAATACTTCTGATACACCCCTATACCAGCAAATCAAAGATCAGATTAAGGATGCTATTTTGAAAGAGGAACTGGTAGAAGGCGATCCCCTTCCATCTATCCGCACCTTTGCAAATGACCTGTCGGTAAGCGTTCTGACAATACGACGGGTTTACGAAGAACTGGAGCAGGAGGGATTTGTAACCAGCCAAGTTGGTATAGGAACCTTTATTTCAACAAGCAATCTGGAGTTGCTGCGCGATTCCAAACGCCGACTCGTGGAACAGAAGATGCAGGATATGATTCAAACAGCGAAATCGCTTAAAATCACAAAAGAAGAACTGAACATGATGATGGATATTTTGTATGAGGAGGTCTAATATGCAGCCGCTTTTAGAGGTGGAAGGCCTTAAAAAGACATATCCCGGTTTTCGGTTGGATGGAGTGTCCTTTTCAATTTATGAAGATTGTATCACGGGTTTTATCGGTGCAAACGGTGCTGGAAAAACCACTACCATACGTTCCATTCTTCACCTAATCTCACATGAGGCCGGCACCATAAAATTTAAGGGTAAAGACATATCGAAAACAGAAAAATCTTTCAAGGATTCCATTGGAGTCGTCTTTGACGAGGGATTCTTCTATGATGAATTAACCTTGACCCAGATGAAGAACTTGATTGCTTCTTCCTACTCCCATTGGGACAACGGGGCATATACGCATTACTTAGATGCGTTTTCTCTTAGGCCCGATCAGACCATTTCTTCTCTCTCCCGTGGCATGAAAATGAAGTTCTCATTGGCATTGGCGCTGTCCCACCATGCAGAGCTGCTGATTATGGACGAACCCACAAGCGGCCTTGACCCTCTGGTGAGAAAGCAATTCATTGAAATTTTGAAAGAATTCATGGATCAGGGCGGAAGGGCTGTATTTTATTCCACGCACAACACTTCTGATTTGGATAAAGCTGCGGATATGCTGGTGATGATCGACAACGGCAAAATTCTGTTCGAGGAAGATAAAGATATGCTGTTGGAAACCCATCGGCTCGTGAAAGGAAAGGGCCTGTTGCCCACCGAAACCAAAAAGCTGTTCTTGAAAGTGGAGCAAATGAAATACGGTTTTACGGGAGTTACCAACCAAGTGGAAGAAGCAAGGAGGATATTCCCGGATGCTGTATTTGAACGAGTGACGGTAGAGGACATCATGCTTTCCCACATGAAGGAGGGCGAACCCGTATGATTTTACAACTGTTGAAGAAGGACTGCATGATTGCAAAGAACTATGTGGCTGCGGTTATTCTCATTGGAGTTGGCCTGCCGGTGCTCCTGGTCTGGAAACAGCCTCAAATGCTTGAAGTGTTTGCACTTCCGGGAGCTGTCTTTATTTCTTCTGTTGCGTTCAATCTTGCAGTTTCCGAAAAGGAAAATATGTACCCGAAAGCAACGGCGCTGCTTTGTGCCACCCCTTATAACAGAGGAAAACTTGTAGAGGAAAAGTATCTGCTCTACTTTTTAATTTACCTTTATTGCTGTGTAGCATTCCGGATTGAAATGGAAATTATCCCCCAGCTTGCCGCTGTTGATTTCGTGCGGTCTGCTGTCATTGTTTTTTGGGTTCAGGTTATTTGTATGGGTGTATTCCTACCCATTCAATACCGCTTTGGGTATGAAAAAACAAAGCTGTTGGCAATGCTGCTGGTCGTTGCCGGCCCTGTACTTATGAGCGTGGCTAATTCTGTCGTAGTACCGGCAACAGTTACCCAATCGTTCTCTGCCGTTCCCGGTGTAATGTATATCGTGCTCTGGGTAATCGGGGGCGCACTTTGGCTTTTCTCCATGTTTGTATCCAAGAAAATCTTTTCAAGTATTGATTTGTTTTGAGGGTTCGGCATGGGTGAAACGCAATGGATTATGTGTCCCGTGTGCGGCAGTAAAATACGACTGCGTATTCGATGCGATACGGTGCTTGAACGGTTTCCGCTGTATTGTCCGAAATGTAAACGTTTCTATTATTTCATACTATGGGAGGCAAAAAATCAGATTTGAAAAATTTTATAGATAAGGAACAATTATTCGTTGACATTCTTATAAAAGTGGTTTATTTAGCACCCCTGTTTGTCAGCCGTTAAATTGGTGTGTTTTTGATACTTCCTTACTGGCATCCACCAAAAGGGGGGCGCCTTTTTTGCTGCCGCTTGACAATTCTGCCCGGCGTGCTATCATCATATCATAGATGGTTGATATATCAATAATTGACATATCAAAAGGTGGTGTCTGAGTGGAAAAGACGTTTCACATGCTGCTGTACCGCACCTTTCATGCCCAGCGCAGCTGTCTGCGCCCGCATGTGGCGCGGCTGGGCCTGGGCGCGGGCCAGCCGAAGCTGCTTTGGTATCTGGCCGGGCACGGGCCCTGCCGCCAGCGGGAGCTTGCGGAATATTTCGAAATAGACCCCGCCGCTGTGTGCCGCATGCTGGATTCCTTGGAAAAGGGCGGCTTTGTTGCGCGCAGCGCGCAGCAGGGCGACCGCCGGGCGGACGTGGTGCGCCTGACGGAGAAGGGCGGCGCGGCCTGCGCCGAGTGGCAGGAATGCTGCCGTGCGCTGGAACAGAAGATGCTTCAGGGCTTTACGCGCCGGGAGGCGGAGCAGTTTTCGGAATATCTGGCCCGCGCATACCGCAACCTGCGCGGAAAGGGCTTGTGAGGGGGGCTGTGCGTGAAAGACTTGAAGCGGATATTCGGCTACCTTGGTCCCTACCGGAAGGACCTTGTGTTCGGCGCTTTTCTTGTGGTGGTGGAGACGTCGTTTGAGCTCGTCATTCCGGTGCTGATGGCGGGCATTATTGATACGGGCGTCGCCGGCGGCGACGTGGCCTACATTCTGCACAAGGGCGTCCAGATGGGCGTGTGCGCCCTGCTGGCCCTGCTGACGGGGATGCTGTATGCCCGCTTTGCCGCGCGGGCGTCCTATGGGCTGGGCGCGCGCATTCGTGAGGCGGAATATGCCAGAGTGCAGCAGTATGCATTTTCCAACCTGGACCATTTCGAGGCTTCCTCGCTTGTCACACGCATGACCACTGACGTCACAGTGCTCCAGAACGCCATCAACAGCGGCTTTCGCCCCATTGTGCGCGGGCCGGTGATGCTGGTGCTGGGCGTGGGGCTTTCCTTCTGGATGAACGCGCGGCTCTCGCTGGTGTTTTTCGTGTGCACGCCCGTTCTGGGCGCGGCGCTGTTCTTCATCATGCGCAGGGTGGCGCCGCTGTATTCCCGGCTGCAGGCCGCGGTAGACCATGTGAACGGCGTGGTGCGCGAGGGACTTATTGCCATCCGCGCCGTAAAGGCATTTGTGCGCGGAGAGTATGAAGAGGAAAAATTCCGGCAGGTGAATGGGGAGCTGATGGACGTGAGCCGCCGCACCTTCCGCTGTGCGGTGCTGAACCTGCCTGCATTTCAGCTTGTGATGTACACCTCCACGGTTCTGCTTTTGTGGTTCGGCGGCAATATGATACTGCGCGGGCAGCTTCAGGTGGGCGAGCTGACGGGCTTTCTGAGCTATGTGATGCAGGTGATGAATTCGCTGATGATGATATCGAACGTGTTCCTGCTGCTGACGCGTTCGCTGGCCAGCGCCAGGCGCATCGGCGAAGTGCTGGACGAGCCGGTGGCCCTCACATCGCCGCCGGGGGCCGTGAAGGAAATTGCGGACGGCAGCATTGATTTCTGCGGCGTCTCGTTCAAATACAGGCCGGAGGCGCGCAAATATGCCCTTTCGGATATTGAGCTGCACATCCCGTCCGGGCAGACGGTGGGCATTCTGGGCGGCACGGGTTCGGCCAAATCCACACTGGTGCAGCTTATCCCCCGCCTGTATGATGCAAGCGCCGGGCAGGTGCGCGTGGGCGGCCGTGATGTGCGCGAGTACGACCTTGCGGCCCTGCGCGACGCTGTGGGCATTGTTTTACAAAAGAACGTGCTGTTCTCCGGCACGGTGCGTGAAAACCTGTTATGGGGCGCCCCTGCGGCCAGCGATGACGAGCTGTGGCAGGCCTGCCGCGCAGCCTGTGCGGATGAATTTCTGGCCCGCATGCCAAAGGGCCTGGACACAGACCTCGGCCAGGGCGGCGTGAATGTCTCCGGCGGGCAGAAGCAGCGGCTGTGCATTGCGCGCACGCTTTTGAAAAGGCCCAAGGTGTTGATTTTTGACGATTCCACCAGCGCGGTGGACACTGCAACGGAGGGGCGCATCCGCGCGGCGCTGGCCGGGCTTTCGGGCGTGACGAAAATCATCATTGCCCAGCGCATCACCTCTGTGATGGGCACAGACCAGATTGTGGTGCTGGAGGACGGGCGGCTGCATGCGTGCGGCACGCACGAGCAGCTGCTGCGCACAGACGCGATTTATCAGGAAATCTATCATTCCCAGATGAAGGGAGGCGACGGCGATGGCACGCCAGCCGGCCGGTAAGCGGCCCCAGAACCTTCGCTTTGCTGTGGGCGAGCTCCTGCGCTATATGGGGCGGCACAGGCTTCTGCTGTTCGCAGTGGCGGCGCTGGTTACCATAAGCGCCTGCGCCAACCTGCTCGGCACCTATATGATACGGCCTGTGGTGAACAGCCTGGCGGGCGCGGATATATCCGCCCTGGTGCGGGGCGTGGCGGCCACAGCGCTTATTTATGGCGTAGGTGTGCTGGCGGCGTGGGGTTACACACAGACGATGGTGAACATGGCGCAGAAGGTGCTGTTCGACATCCGCCGGGATCTGTTTGCCCATATCCAGACGCTCCCTCTGCGCTTTTTTGACACCCGCCGCCACGGTGATGTGATGAGCTATTTTACAAATGACGTGGACACCGTCTCCGACGCGCTGAACAACAGCTTTGCCATGGTCATTCAAAGCTTCATCCAAATTGTGGGCACGCTGGCCATGCTGTTTGTGTTGAACTGGCAGCTTTCCCTGCTGGTGGTGGTGGGCTATGCCGCCATGTTTTTGTATATCCGTTACAGCGGCAGGCGCAGCCGGGCTTACTTCACCCGCCAGCAGGCCAGCCTGGGCGAGCTGGACGGCTATATTGAAGAAATGGTCAGCGGGCAGAAGGTGGTGAAGGTGTTCAACCACGAGGCGGAAAACCAGCGCGTGTTCCGCGAAAAGAACGACGCACTGCGCAGGGCGGGCACGGGCGCGCAGAGCTATGCCGCCACCATGGTGCCCGCGGTGGTCACTATTTCGTATATCAACTACGCGCTGGTGGCTGTGCTGGGCGGCATCATGGCCCTGCGGGGCATGACAGACATCGGCAGCCTTGCAAGCTACCTTGTGTTCGTGCGGCAGGCGGCGCTGCCCATCAACCAGTTCACCCAGCAAAGCAACCTGCTTTTGGCCGCGCTGGCCGGTGCCGAGCGCATTTTCGGCGCCATGGCGCAGCAGCCGGAGACGGACGCGGGCACCGTGCGCCTTGTGAATGTGCGCGAAGAAAACGGCGCGCTTTCCGCCTGCCGGGAAAAGACGGGCCGCTGGGCCTGGCAGAAGGCGGACGGCGTTCTTGTGCCCCTGTGCGGAGATGTGCGCTTCGAGCATGTGAGCTTTGGCTATGAGCCGGGCCATGCCATTTTGAAGGACATCAGCCTTTACGCAAAGCCCGGCCAGAAAATCGCCTTTGTCGGCTCTACGGGCGCGGGCAAAACCACCATCACAAACCTGATCAACCGCTTTTACGACGTGCAGCAGGGCGCTGTCACGTATGACGGGCTGGATATCCGGGATATTTGCAAGGACTCCCTGCGCCGCAGCCTCGGCATGGTGCTGCAGGACACCCATCTGTTCACCGGCACCATTGCGGACAACATCCGCTTTGGCAGGCTGGATGCCACACAGCAGGAGGTAGAGCATGCGGCAAAGGTGGCCAACGCAGACTCCTTCATCCGCCGCCTGCCGCAGGGTTATGACACACGCATTACCGCGGACGGCGCAAATCTCTCGCAGGGCCAGCGCCAGCTGCTTGCCATCGCACGCGCCGCCGTGGCAGACCCGCCGGTGCTCATTCTGGATGAGGCCACCTCCAGCATCGACACCCGCACCGAGGCGCTCATTGAAAAAGGCATGGACACCCTGATGCAGGGGCGTACGGTGTTCGTCATTGCCCACCGCCTTTCCACCGTGCGCAACGCGGATGCCATCATCGTGCTGGAGCATGGGCAGATTGTAGAGCGCGGCTGCCACGAGGAGCTTCTGGCACAGAAGGGCGAATACTACCAGCTTTACAACGGCATGTTCGAGCTTTCGTGACGGCGCACCGGGGCGTTGCATGCCTGCGGCGGATGTGATAGGATATAAGGCATATACGTTATTTTGGTTTGCCGGTGCGTGCCGCCGGGAAAGGGGCAGGTATGGGAAAAGAATTCCGGGACGGGTTTCAGAATTATGTGCGCAAAGAGGTGCCGGCCAACAACCGCAAAGGGCGCCGGGTGGTGTACGAGTATCAGGGTGAAATGCGCCATTTTGTGATGACGGCGGCCGCTTTCCGCACGTTAAAGG
>PPYE01338615.1_pt1 | contig 13571 bp, 8 predicted proteins | sample 1559881 | NCBI WGS metagenome assembly PPYE01 (sample SAMN08240022, study PRJNA423297) | Human gut metagenome, whole genome shotgun sequencing project.
TTTATGGATTATGTAAAAGTAGGATTGCCGTTGCAGATTATTATGGGAATCGTGATGATTTTTGTATTACCATTGATTTTCCCCTTTTAGTTTTTAATTTTTATCCTTTTAATAAGGAGGTGAAAGAGCTCGGTATTTTGTAGTTGTAGTGCTTTGTAACACTGGATCTTTGTCGTTTAATTGAGAGTTGCATAGAATCTGCAACTCTTTTTTTTGATTGCATATTGCATATTTGTACTTCTAAGCTTTTAATATTCAATAATGTAATAGGTCGTTTTTTATTGGGAGTAATTAAAGTCTTATCTTTTAAAAGATGTTAACCGTAGGTCGAAAAATACAACTTTATCCGTTTCTTATTTGTAAATACAACTATCTTTGTACATTCATTGCTGATTGTTGATTCGTAATGATTTTTATTTTTTGTGCAAATAAAGCAAACTTAAGTATTTAAAGATTATGAAACAAAGCATTGTAAAAATCTTCACTTTTTCGTTGTTAGTATCTTCTATCAGTTTTATTAGTTGCGTTGATAATGAGAAAAATCTGTTTAATGCAGATCAACTGAAACAAATTTACGAAGAAACTTTTCCTGTAAAAAACATCGACTCTGATGGTGATTGGACAATGTCACGAAGTGTAACGGCACATGTGTCAATCAATGGGGATCAAGGAGTAGATTATAAGATACAGATATTTGATGCCGATCCATTAAGCCCGGAAAGTACAGCAAAACTCTTAGCGGAAGGAACTGCCACTCAAAGTATGACTTTGGATGTGGTGATGGATTGCGCAACATCTCTTGATAAAGTGTTTGTTGCGCGTATAGATGAACACAAACGTTATCTGGTCCAACCGACAGCGATTGAAAATGGTACAGTGACAGCGCACTTTGGAGACAAAGGTACGCCAACACGTTCTATATCACGAGCTGTGACGACTAGTATACCAGTCATGGAAGCTCCTTATACAGCCGATTTTATTAGTGCTAAAAAGGCAATTTCTACTGTCATTCAGGCTAATTGGGATCTTTCTGCAAAGTCTGGCTGGGGTGGAAGTTATGGTCAATTTCCTGTTTTTACAGAAAGTGAGCGTTGGTTTAAGATTCAGGAAGGAACTTTTAAAGCTGGATTTAGTGCAACTGGAAATAGAGATGGAGAAATAAGTGCTGTGAAAGTAATCGTTCCTCAAGGAAGCACATGGGTTATAGAGAATAGTAATCAATTTTCTGATATTACAGAAATTATCGTTGAGAATGGTGGAAAGATAGAGATTGCTAAAAATGGGAGTCTGATATTAACGCGGGCTTCTTATATAACTGTGATGCAGGGAGGAAGTATTGTTGGTGACAGAGGTATTCAGATAACAAATAGTTCGGCTGGGCGTACAAACTATAATGCGGGTACGATTGATTGTGACTTTTTGAAAATTGATGGAAGTGGAAACGGAGTTGATTTTGTGAATTATGGAACACTTAAACTGAATTCTTATAATGCTTCTACAAATGGTACGACATTGATAAATCATGGAACCATTGAAGTCGAAAATATAGATGGCAACAATAATACTAATATTAAAAACGGTTGTTATCTGAAAGCTGGAAAATTACAATTTGGTACGCTTGTTATGGGAAATACTTCCGAAGCTATTTGCAAAGAATTGACGGGTAATGGAAATGATAATAATATCGTGATGGAAGCACAATCCATGTTGACTTGTACGGGCAAAGCTAATTTATTCAGAACAGTTACCGGTCCGACACAAGGAACTGCCTTATTAAGAATTCACGAAATAGATAATACTTCCGGTCTGGCTCAATCTGCTTCTAAAGTAAGTAATAATATCATTTGTGAAATAACAGATCAAACATATAAAGGCGAAGCACATTATAACTGGTCTCCTTTTGCATGGCTAGTAAATAAGGGATTACAGCAAGGTGCTACCTATTGTAATCCGGGCAAAGCAGAATTTATACTTCCTGCTGACGGTGACTGTGTTAAAGAAGGGTATAACTCTGATGAAAAACCGGATGATGTAGAAATTCGATATGCAGTTTATTCTTATGCTTTCGAAGATAACTATCCGAAAGCAGGAGATTACGATTTCAATGATATTGTGTTGAATGTAACTTTGCCTGCAGCCGGTAATGATGTGAAAGAACTAAAATATAAAATTGACCTTCGGGCAGTTGGTGCCGTGAAACAATTAGGTGCTGGTTTGAGAATACGAGGAATAGACAAAAATTATGTGGAAGAGATAAGTTTTGGTGCAGGCGCTGCTCAACGTACCGGCTCATTAAATTCTGGTATATTTGAAAATGCATCTTATGAAGCCAATGGCAATGAACTTGTGATTCCTTTATTTGGAGACGCACATTATGTATATGGATATACAGGAGCACAACGCCCCATGTTGAATACTGGGAATGCTAGCACTCCTCTTACAGATATATATACTCTTGAAGTGAACGTCAAACTTAAAAATGAAATATCCGTCCCTAGTGTGACAGATGGTTTAGACTTCTTCATTGCTTATCAGGGGATAGGTCAAAAGAGAACAGAAATCCATTTGACTCATTTTAATTCGGCTACGGCGAATGGACAATTGGCGGATAATGAGGTGCTTGAGGTAATCAAGGCAGTTAATAATACATGGGCTTTGTGTGTTCCTGATAAATTTGCTTATCCAACAGAAACAACAGTGATAACGAACGCATATTCTAAATTTGCAGATTGGGCACACGATCAGAGCTCAACTACTGATTGGTATAAGACAGTTAGTAGTGATAAAGTGATTCAGTACTAAAACTATTAAAGAGAAATATTGCAAACAGTTTTATTCGAAAAGAACTTGTGTGCATTGATTATGGGGAGATTGTAGGAAGTAAGTGCTGCCTTAATGCTCCCCTTTTTATGTAATTACCCATTCGATGACAAAGTAAATACATAAAGTTTTAGAATCTCTGATTATTCTGACGATTGTTCGTGTAATCAAGGGTTTTGCTATCTCTCATGTTCTATCATTCTTCTCTATTAGCAGGAAAATCCCCATGATTTATTGAAAAACAATGCCTTTATTGCGTAAAGCACCGCATATTTACATCAAAAGCGCCGCTATATTTGTAAAAAACATAAGGATAAAGTAAGTAAAAGATGCGGATAATGTCATCAAAAGCTATGGATGAAGTAAACAAACCATTGGGATAGTGTCGCTATATCGTAAATGTTGTTAGAATTTCCTACTTTCTTTCCATTGATTTTTCTATTTGGGGCTTTGATAATGGTAAAAAGAAAAAAGTAAAAGGGAACTTTATTAGTACATGTGATGCCCGTTTGATTGTAGAAATGCTGTGCGCGTATTAAAATGTATATATATCATGCTTAATTGTAGAATAGTGAATTGAATAAAGCCCTCTACAGTGGCAGAAAAATTTTACTTCAGCCAAAGGGAGGAAAGAAGCGATCCCTGATAGATTAAGAATTACAAAGTGTCAGTAGTATCTTTTTGTAAATTCAAATTTCTCATGTTGAATGTTTTGTAACTGCAAAGATACGAAGAATGGTAACTATATTGAATGATAGTTGCTTAATATCATAGCAGGACCGAGCTCCAGAGATGTACAAATCAGGCGATTTAGGTTATTCAACCTTAATTCGCTTTTTTCTGCATCACTACTATCTGATTAAACCGTTTTTGTGACGGAGTACCAACTACAATTTCTTTTGGAGGAAATCGCTTGTCGAACTCATTAGCAGCAGATTTATCAATCTGATATATTTTATCTTCTATATAACGGCCTTTTACATTGGCTAAAGCATTATCATATAATTCACAAACATGAAGAGCAGTAGCATACATATTGTCTTCAGTGCGAATCCCTAATGTTTCGGCAGGAATGAATCCTTGTCGGAGATAATAATCCGGGTCACCACAAAGTAAAATAGCACGAAATCCCATTTCGGAAGCTAATTTTTTGGTAAGTGCAATCATTCTTCCTCCGATACCTTGCTGTTGGTATTCGGGGAGGACAGAAATGGGCCCCAGGCTCAAAACCTCATATTGGTTACCGTCATCTGCCATGATAAATGATTTGAGGCAGACAACATTACCGACAATCTTGTTATTATGTTCTGCAACAATATCGAGCTCCGGCACAAACTTAGGATGGTTACGCATAATATGAAGGAGGTAATGTTCGTCACATCCCGGAGAATAATGATTCCAGAATGCTTCCCGTGTAATGTTTTCGGTTTCATGATAATCCGAAGATTGCTCAATTCTAAGTTTTATATCCATATTGTTTCAAATATATAGTTGCACAAATATAAAGAACAAAATCCGAATACCTAACTCTTTTAAAGATGAATCTATACATTATAGCAAGATGAGACAAAAACTCCCGATACTAGTATATCCAGACTTAGTATCAGGAGTTTTTTATATATTCATTCATCGAGATTGCGGAGAATCAGGTCTGTTCATGTTTTGCGTGTATAAGCTGTCTATAATACCGTCGGACAGTCCGATGGTAGGTACAATAATTCCGGTAGCTTTTACATGAGTAGCTATCTCGAGAAATATTTCTGCAGCAGGAACAATAACATCGGCCCGGTCCGGTTTCAACTTATATTGCTTAATACGTTGTTCGGTAGAGAGGGCTTTTAATGTTTCATATATATCTTGCAGTGATTCGATGGGTAGGAGAGACGCTTTTTTGTCTTTCTTGTCCGCTAAACGAAATAACTTATTAATATTTCCTCCCGAACCGATGATGCTGATAGGGGTATATTCTGTGGCAAGCCCTATCAGGTCAGTGCGCAAAGCTTCCTTTTCTTCTTCCTTTACCATACCGCTAAGCATACGTACCGTACCTATATTATATGAACGGGAATTTTTCAGTTCACCGTTGCTGATGAGATTAATTTCCGTACTACCACCTCCTACATCTACATACAAGTAATTTTGTCCTGAAGCAAATAACTGTTCGATATGATTGTCGTAAACAATATGCGCCTCTTCCTGCCCGTCGATGATTTCTACACGGATACCCGTTTTTTTGACGATCTGCTGAACGATATCCTTGCCATTACGTGCATCACGCATGGCAGAGGTGGCACACGCACGATAGTCTACCACATCATATATCTTCATTAATTGTTTGTAGGCTTTCATCAGCCGAATCAGTTTCTTCTCTTTTTCTGTAGAGATAACCCCCACAGTAAAGGCGTCTTCTCCCAACCGTAGCGGAATACGGATGAGCTGTACCTTACTCATTAATTCGGGCGCATTCTCCTCGTTTACACATTTTATCAGCAGCCGCACCGCATTAGAGCCTATATCTATTGCCGCATAATTAACTTTCTTCATACTTATCATAATGTATTCTTGTATTCGTTATATAATTTTTCTTGTGAGCGGAATGGGACACTGTTCTCTTCCCGTTCTTTTTCCCGGTTCTCGCCTGTACCATCCACAATTCTTCCTTTTGCCGTATCCCGGAATCCGTAGCAGACAATTCGTTTTAAATCTGCCTGGATTTCTTTATCATAGACCGGTGCCGCCACCTCAATACGATTATCCAGGTTGCGAGGCATCCAGTCGGCAGAACCAATGTAGTATTTTTCTTCTCCACCATTGGCGAAGATGAAAATGCGCGAATGTTCGAGATAACGGTCGATAATACCATTGATGTGTATATTCTCGCTGATACCCGGAACGCCTGTCACTAAAGAACAGTTACCGCGTACTACCAGTTCCACTTGAACACCCGCTGTTGAGGCTTCGTATAGCTTTTCAACAAGTGCACGGTCAGTAATATGATTTACTTTAGCAAGGATATAAGCCTCTTTTCCCTGTTCCTTATTTTTTATCTCTTTGTTGATAAGCGCAATGAATCGTTTACGCATATCATTGGGAGAAACGAGCAATTCTTTGAAATCAACAGGAGTATAAGGCTTTTCGATAAAATCGAATACGGCATTGACTTCCCGGACAATGGGACGGTGAGCAGTCATAATGGTATAGTCAGTATACATACGTGCATTTCCTTCATGGAAATTTCCTGTACTGATGCAGGCGATATCTCCGTGCCGAGTGCCGATATGCAGCAATTTAGAATGAATTTTCAAACCCTCTACTCCGAAAATAACATGAATCCCCGCATCCTGCATTTTCTTGCTCCAGTTGATATTAGACGCTTCATCAAAACGTGCCAACAGTTCGATAACTACTGTGACTTTTTTTCCGTTTTTGGCTGCACTGATTAAAGCCTTTATCACTTTGGAGTCTTTAGCCAAACGATAAAGCGTCATCTTGATACTTTTTACTTCTTTACTGATAGCGGCTTCTCGCAACACACGGATGAAAGTATCGAAACTATGATAAGGATAATGTAAGGAACGATCTTTCCGACGAATCAAAGTGAGCAGACTTTCCATGCCATTCAGTTCAGGCTTGAAGATAGGTTCCCAAACAGGATATTTCAGTTCATGATGACCGCAAACCGGAAATTTCATCAAATCCTTGAAATTGTGATAGCGTCCTCCGGCTACACGCGTGTCATTCTTATCCACGTTCAGGCGGCCGGTCAACTTTTTCAGCAAGTCTTTAGGAATTTGTTCGTCATAGACGAAACGGATCGGTTCCCCTTTCTTCCGGCTTTTCACACCTTTGGAAATCTTCTGAAGTACCCCTGTTCGCAGATCACTGTCAATTTCCATTTCGGCGTCTTTAGTGAATTTGAAAGTGTACGCCTCATAATCTGTGTACTTCATGCCAACAAAAATCATCGGCAAACAATAGCGGATCACGTCATCAAGAAACATGAGATATGTTTTTCCATCCGAATCAGGTAATTGAATAAAACGGCCGAAGTCTCCGGTCGGCAGTTCAATCACTGCATAGTCTTTCTCCTTTATCTTTCCCGTTTCATCTTTGCGCAGCAGACGGATGGCAAGGTAAATATCCTCATCTGTCTGATCGTCCAGCGGGCGGGTTCCATTGAGGAAAAGCGGATTGGTAGAACCATTCAGTTTGTTGCGATAGAAAGAAGTGACGAATGCTTTCTGTTCGTCCGTCATTTCCGCATCTTTGATGACGTAGATATTCTCTTTCTTCAATTCCTCCATAATGGAAGCGAATATCTCCTCAAACTGCTTGTAGTAACGATTGTGCAGCTTTCCTATTTGTTTCAGAGTGCAGGCGGCGGTTTCTTGTTCTGCTTGTATGTTTTTATCGGCATATTCTACGATCCGGTTCAGAGTCGCTACACGGACACGGAAGAATTCATCCAGGTTATTTGAATAGATGCCAAGAAAAGTGAGTCGTTCCAGCAGTGGCACTTCTGGACGGGCGGCTTCTAGCAGAATACGTTGGTTGAAGTACATCCAACTGATGTCACGCTCTACATAAGGGTATTTCTTTTTTATTTCGCTTTGTTTCATTGTGAAAAAGGAACTGTTTAAAATTTCTGCAAAAATATCAATGTGAGATGTAATCGTCATAACGATATTATTACGAACTTATTACAATGTTTATTTGTTATTTTTATATATCAGTAGAAACACTTATATTCGCAAAAGTATTGGAACAGACTCGGTTAAAAAATATAGAATTTATGAAAACAATGAATTATTCCCTTATTCGCATTCTCTTCGCACTTGTGATTGGATTGGTACTCGTGATTTGGCCCAATGCGGCTGCCAGTTATATTGTCATTACGGTAGGTGTTGCCTTCTTGATTCCCGGTGTTATCAGCCTTTTTGGCTATTTCGGCCGGAAAAGACCGGAAGGTGAAGCAGCTCCCCGTTTTCCGATAGAAGGAATCGGTAGCTTATTATTCGGACTTTGGTTGATTGTGATGCCTGAATTCTTTGCAGATGTCCTGATGTTTTTATTGGGATTTATCCTGATTATGGGAGGAGTGCAACAGATTGCTTCTTTGTCGATGGCTCGTCGGTGGATGCCCGTTCCGGGAGCTTTTTATCTGATTCCTTCGCTGATTCTTATTGCGGGTATTATCGCTTTGTTCAATCCGACAGGAGCGCGTAATACTGCATTTATAATTATTGGTATCAGCAGTTTGGTTTATTCTCTTTCCGAATTGATTAACTGGTTCAAGTTTGCCCGTCGCCGCCCGAAGGCTCCGGTTATGCATGACGATGATGATATTGAAGACGCAAAGATTATCGAATAAAAAAACTGTACGGTCGGCAATCTCTTCAATAAGCTCCAGGTTCTTAGCAGACAATTTCGCAGCCTTTTCTGCCGGGAAAAGAGATTGCATCTTATAGACATTATTAATTAAGTCCGTCTGGTATTGAGTGGCAACCGGAATGATATGATTCATTGCCAAGTCACCCAATACACGTGCCTCAATCTGAATCTTCTTCGTATAAGTTTCCCATTTCACCTCGTTACGGGCTTCCAGTTCTTTCTTGGTCATTACACCGGTAGCTTCGAACATGGCAATTGTTTCCGGTTTCAGGTAATTGTCGAAGATAACAGGAACACTGGTTTCGCAATCCAGTCCACGACGGGCAGCTTCTTTCTTCCATTCGTCACTGTAACCGTTACCGTCGAAATGAATGGCTTTACATTCTTTGATATATCCGCGGATGATTTCAAGAATGGCGGAAACTTTGGGTTCTCCCTTTTCAATCAACGCATCCACGTCCTTTTTAAACTTCACCAATTGATTTGCTACGGCCGAGTTCAATGCAATCATGGCAGAAGCACAGTTTGCTTCGGAACCTACGGCACGGAACTCAAAGCGGTTGCCTGTGAAAGCAAATGGAGAAGTACGGTTACGGTCTGTATTATCGATCAGTAATTCAGGAATCTGCGGAATATCCAACTTCATTCCCTGTTTACCGCTAAGGCTGATTAAATCATCTTTCGTACTGTTTTCGATATGATCCAATACCTGCGACAACTGTTTTCCAAGGAAAGAAGAGATAATTGCAGGAGGTGCCTCATTCGCTCCCAGACGGTGGGCATTGGTAGCACTGGAGATAGAAGCTTTCAGTAGTCCGTTATGATGATAAACTGCCATCAATGTATTGACAACGAATGTAACAAAACGCAGATTGTCTTCCGGAGTCTTGCCCGGTCCCATCAATAAGATACCTGTATCAGTGCCCAAAGACCAGTTGTTGTGTTTACCCGAACCATTGACACCTTTGAACGGCTTTTCATGAAGCAGTACACGGAAACCATGACGGCGGCTTACCTTACGCATTAATGACATAATCAGTAAGTTATGGTCATTAGCAAGGTTACACTCTTCAAAGATAGGAGCCAACTCGAACTGGTTCGGGGCAACCTCGTTGTGACGAGTCTTAACAGGAATACCTAATTTTAACGCTTCAATTTCAAGGTCCTTCATGAAAGCGGCTACGCGGGTGGGGATAGCACCGAAGTAGTGATCCTCCAACTGTTGGTTTTTGGCACTGTCATGTCCCATCAAAGTACGACCGGTCATTAGTAAGTCCGGACGTGCGGCATACAATCCTTCGTCTACCAGGAAGTATTCCTGTTCCCATCCTAAGTAAGCAACTACTTTTTTCACTTCCGGATTAAAATACTGACATACGGCTACGGCTGCTTTATCTACAGCACGCAATGCCTTCAGTAAGGGAGCTTTATAGTCAAGAGCTTCACCGGTATATGCGATAAATACAGTCGGGATGCAAAGTGTATCATCCACGATGAAAGCAGGTGACGAGGGGTCCCATGCGCTGTATCCGCGAGCTTCGAATGTATTACGGATACCGCCATTCGGGAAAGAAGAAGCATCCGGCTCCTGCTGTACGAGCAGTTTACCTGTAAATTCTTCCATCATACCACCTTTGCCGTCATGTTCAACGAAGGCATCGTGCTTTTCTGCCGTACCCTCGGTCAGCGGTGCAAACCAGTGCGTGTAATGAGTGACACCCATTTCGATAGCCCATTTCTTCATGCCGGCAGCTACCTCGTCGGCAATGCTGCGATCTAGCGGAGCACCATTGTCAATTGCATCAATCAGTGCATTGTATACCTTACTGGGAAGGTATTTGAACATCTTTTCCTTGTTGAATACATACTTGCCGAAGTATTCCGAAGGACGTTCGGCAGGTGTTGCTACCTCAACAGCCTTTTTCTTGAAAGCTGTCTCTACTACTCTGAATCTAAGTTTTGACATAATACCTAATTTGATTTGTTGTTAAATATGTTAGAGCAAATAATTTTCTCTGTGTGGTTCCCGGGAAGGCGGTCAGGCCCGCCCGGGATAAATCTTTTTAATCTATATAGCCTAATTCACTTACTGATGAGTAGACTTACTTTTAATTATAAGTAACTTAGTTGTAAGCAGATTCACCGTGTTCGTAAATGTCAAGACCTTCTTCTTCGACACGTGCCGGAACGCGAAGTCCGTGAATCTTATCAAGCGTTTTGAAAATGATGAATCCCATGCCTGCTGCCCATGCACTTACTACCAATGCTCCGAATAGTTGTGCACCGAGGAATCCGAAACCGTATCCATAGAATAAACCTTCACTGGTAGAGAACAAACCTGTGAGAATTGTTCCTAAAAAACCACACACACCATGTACGGAAGATGCACCTACCGGATCGTCTATTTTTAGAAACTTGTCAATGAAGTCAACGGAGAATATCATTACGACACCACATATCGCACCTATTAAGGCTGCTCCTGCGGGAGATACTGCGTCACATCCTGCTGTGATACCTACCAGACCTGCCAAGATACCATTCAGTGTCAATGACAGGGATGGTTTTCCATATTTCATCCAGCTCACCAACAGAGCAAAGAAACCACCGGCACAAGCAGCCAGGTTCGTTGTCAGGAATACGTGGGAAATAGCGATTGCGTCGGCTTCGGTTGCTGCTGCCAATTGAGAACCGGGGTTGAATCCGAACCATCCGAACCAAAGAATGAATACCCCCAGTGCAGCAATAGTCAGGCTATGGCCTGGGATAGCTTTTGATTTGCCGTCTTTACCATATTTACCGATACGGGGACCAAGAATGGCAGCACCTACCAAAGCAATCCATCCACCTACAGAGTGAACGACTGTAGAACCGGCAAAGTCATGGAATGTAGTGCCGAAGTGACTCATCATGAAAGAACCTTCTTCACCGTTCATCAGCCAGCCTCCGCCCCATGTCCAGTGACCGGATATCGGATAAATCAGTACACTGATAAAGATGGTGTAGACGATATACATGGAGAATTTTGTTCGTTCTGCCATGGCTCCTGATACAATTGTAGCTGCTGTCGCACAGAATACGGTTTGGAATATGAGGAATCCTTCGGTTGGCAAACCATTATTAATGAAAGAAAGGTCGCAGAAGTGAGGCATTCCGATGAATCCGCCTGCGCCGAACATCAATCCGAAACCGATAAACCAGTATAGTAAAGAGCCGAACATGAAGTCTACAAAGTTCTTCATCAGAATGTTGGCAGTATTTTTCACTCTGGTAAAACCTGCTTCTACTAATGCAAATCCCGGCTGCATGAAGAATACGAGCATTGCTGCAAGCAACATCCATACAGTATTTAATCCAAGAGCTAATTCACCAACCGTATCGGGAGCTGCTGATGCTTCTTCGGCAGGAGCTGCAACGACTTCGGTAATTGTTTCTGTAACTGCTGCAACTGTATCGGCAGCGGCTGCGTTTTGTGCCGACATATCAGTAGTAAAACAGCACAAAATGAATATAGTAGTGGCTATCCACAACTTTACGAAGCTATGGCTTTTATATTTTGTATCCATAATAATTATCTTATTTTATACCTATTATTTATTAGTGATGTTGTAAACCTCTTTATAAACGTTATAATCCGCAAGGAAACCTGGGAGCGGCACCTTGCCGCTGCCGATTAACGTTCTTGTTCTGCATTGTAGAGGGCTATGTCACCACGTTCGGCAGTGCGTATCCGGATAGCGTCTTCGATAGGAATGACGAAAATACGTCCGTCACCGATTTCTCCGGTCTGTGCAGCTTTGATGATAGCCTGCACTGTTTTCTCGGTATTTTTGTCGCGTACGACAATAGAGATCAAAATTCGTTCAATGGTGCTGGTGTCATATACTACGCCACGGTAGATACGTCCTTGCCGTGCTTTTCCAATACCTCTTACATCGTAATAAGAGAACCATTCGATGTCCGCTTCGAGTAGGGCGTCTTTTACGTCCTCGAATTTGGTTTTACGGATAATAGCTTCAATCTTTTTCATATACCTTAAATATTAGTGTTGACCTGTAAAAGAAAGAGGTATAGGGTGTGGCAGCCATAGTAGGTTACCATACAACAAACCGATAAAATCTAAACTCTAACTACCTGATCCCTATACGCTCTTTGATATTCTATATTCTCTCTCTTAAAAACTTAATCCGAATGCGAAGTAGGCTCCTTCTGTCCGTGGATTGACAGATACCTTGGCAAATGCCGGAACGGAGAAGGAATCTGTGATTTTGATATCCTTGGAAGCTCCGAGACTTACGTCTGATACGCAGAACCCACTTGTATAGCCATTGTAGAAAGTTGTCTCCCAAGGAACCATACCTAAATCTACTGTCCAGTCGAGACCTCCCAATTTGAATGGTGCGCTAAGTGCGAGGTAAGAAGAATAAGCCCTTTTGCCATTTTCTTTCACGCCGTCGGCACCTGCAAAATTTGTATACCAGTTGACTGCCAGTGGTCCGAAGTCATATCCGACTTGTGCTTCAAATACATGAGCCGTTGAATGAGCTCCGTATTTAAAATACTTGTTAGTTGCAAAGATCGTTTCTCCATCATCGTCTATGCCAGTTTCTACTTGGGTATTAAACCAATAATCCGTCACTGAAACGCTAAAACCGCCTATCGAATAACCAAGAGTTAAATCGAACTCTTTTGTGTCCGTCGATTCGAATCCTACCGATCCCCATGCTCCAAGTGAGAAACCTTTGTAAGAGATTTCCAGTGAGGGTTGAACGCTCACTCCGCCTAAATCCTGGCCGCGCCAGATGTAACCACTTACCAGATCTGCTCCAACGGAAGCTTCTACCTTATCTTGTGCCATCATTGTAGACGGGACAAGCCCTGACAGTAATAATGCTACTGTTATTACCCTCATTTTTTTGTTAATCGTCGTTTTCATCGTCTTTTTACCTTTAATAGTTAGAAAAATGTGGATGTACGGTCCATGTATATATAGTAGCGCGCGAAATACTATCAAGTAAATTGAAAAACCACTGGTTATGAATAGACTAGGAGAAGTTATTCAAAATTCTTATAGCCAGTTTTTTATTCTTCTCATCGCTTCGATACAGTCGTTGCGTTCACCAAATGCAGTTAGCCGGATATATCCTTCACCGCTTGGTCCGAAGCCTACACCGGGGGTACCGACCACATTGGCTTCATACAACATCTGTTCGAAGAATCGCCATGACGAAAGCCCGTTCGGAGTTTTCACCCACAAGTAGGGAGCGTTGACTCCTCCATACACTTTCAGTCCTGCGGCTTCCAATCCCTCTTTCATAATTTGGGCGTTGGTCATATAATAGTCGATTGTTTCTTTAATCTGT
>PPYE01275854.1_pt1 | contig 13570 bp, 7 predicted proteins | sample 1559881 | NCBI WGS metagenome assembly PPYE01 (sample SAMN08240022, study PRJNA423297) | Human gut metagenome, whole genome shotgun sequencing project.
CAAGCCAAAATTCCATTGCCGCAGGCAATCTGGAATGAATTTTGGCTACGTTACTGTGAACGGAGTGAACAGTAACGTTACTGGGTTACTGGTTATCGGTAATATCCCGCTTAAGAGATCAATTGTTTTTTATAGCCGCATATTTTCGGCATACAGTCTCAGCAACTTTGATTCCATCCATGGCAGCACTTGTGATTCCGCCTGCGTAACCTGCACCTTCGCCACATGGATAAATTCCCGCCATATTTGCTGTGAGATCCTGATCACGTACGATCCTTACAGGGGAAGAAGTACGGCTTTCAATGCCACTGAGCAGTGCATCCTCTCTGTTAAATCCGGAAATTCGTTTTCCGAAGGCTCTGACACCTTCTTCAATAGAATCGCCTACTGCTTTTGGCAGAACAGAGCGTACATTTGTCAGTATATATTCTCCCTTCATACAGGGAGTAACCTCTCCTAATGCTTCACTTGCCTGATTTTTGCAAAAATCACCAAACAGCTGAACAGGAATTTTTCCTTCTCCGAGCTCCCATGCTTTTTTCTCCAGAGCACGCTGAAATTCTACGCCGCCAAGAACTCCTTTATCCGGGAAATCTTCTGGTGTGACTGTGACGATCATGGCACTGTTTGCATTTCTGGAATCACGTGCCTGATAGCTCATTCCGTTCACTGCGAGACGACCGGGTTCAGAGGATGCATTTACAACATATCCGCCCGGACACATACAAAAAGAATAAACACCTCTGCCATTTGCACACTTATGGGTTACTTTATAGCTGGCTGCACCAAGTAATTCATTCTCAGGCTCTCCATAAAGATCCATATTGATCATTTCCTGAGGATGTTCAATACGCAGCCCCACTGCAAATGACTTTGGCTCCATATAAACACCACGTTTCTGTAACATTTCAAAAGTATCTCTTGCACTGTGTCCTGGTGCCAGTACACAGACCTGTGCAGGGATTCTCTTATCATTGTTGATCTCAATTTCTTTTAATGTATTGTTCTCAAAAATCAGATCTGTCACCTTGGAACGGAAGCAGAATTTTCCTCCCATTTCTTCGATTTCATGACGCATTTTTTCAACAATACCAACCAGCACATCCGTTCCCAGATGTGGCTTCTGCTGATAAATAATTTCTTCCGGTGCGCCGGCAGCTACGAAACGCTTCAGTACCTCATGATTACGTCCGTAAGGATCTTTTACCAGCGTGTTCAGCTTTCCGTCGGAAAAGGTGCCGGCGCCGCCCTCTCCGAACTGTACATTGGACTCAGGGTCAAGAACACCATTTTTCCAGAAATTCTCTACTGTTTTCTGACGTTTCTCAGCCTCTTCTCCGCGTTCAAGTATTATTGGACAATATCCGGCCTTCGCAAGATACCATCCGCAGAAAAGCCCTGCAGGACCACTTCCCACAATAACGGGAGAATGTAAAAGAGGTGTCTCACCCGGAGAGGGAAATTCATATGGTTTCTCTTTTGTTAACATAATGTTGTTATTGTTAACTTTTTTGGCAAGTTTCTGTTCATCTCTGATCGTTACGTCTACAGTATATACAAAGATTTTGTCATTTTTGTGTCTGCAGTCCAGAGATTGCTTTTTTATCTCGTAAGTAAAACTGTTTCCGGGATTTTTTAATGTTTTTGCAATCTTTTTTTCGAGCTGTGCCTTTGTATGTGTGATTGGAAGTTTCAGCTGTGAAATTCGAATCAATTTTTCTCCTCCTTTGCTGCATTTTTGCCGGCCACTGCGCCGCTGCTCCATGCCCATTGCAGATTATATCCGCCGCATGTACCGTCAATATCCAGAAGCTCCCCTGCAAAATACAGACCCCTACAGAGCTTTGACTCCATGGTTTGAGAATTTACCTGTGAGGTATCTACTCCCCCGGAGCAGACCTGTGCCTGTGAAAATGACATACCATCCTGCACTTCAAGAGGAAATTCCCTTATGGCAGAAACCAGTTGTTTTTGTGATATAAGGATTTTGATAAGCTTTTCCGGGAAAAGTCCCACCAGGAGTTCTTTTTCTTTTTTATAGGGACATGCCTTCTTTCGTGCATACAGAAGTTTCTTTAATTCTTCTTCTGACAGCTCCGGCATGAAATTAATGCGGAGCTCTGCTTTATGTCCTTCTCTGACTGCACGTACTGCATAAGTGCTGAGCTGAAACACTGGGATTCCGGAGATTCCGTATTCTGTAAGCTGCAGCTCGCCATGTTCAGATTTACAGAATTTCCCATCTGTAAAAAGAGAAATCTCTCCTTCTGTACGTACGCCTGCCCATGCCTTAAAAGAAGAACCTTTACACTTCAGGGCAGTAAGTGCCGGATAAACCGGGACAATGCGGTGATGAAAGCTCTCTGCCAGCATATATCCGCTGCCGTCTGAACCTGAAACAGAAGATGCCCGGGATCCATTGGCAAGTATCAGTGCATCTGCATCATAGTGCCATCCTTTTGTCAGGATTTGGAAATTCTTTCCATTTGTCCCGGTTTTTATTTCTGTAACCTGTTCGTTTGTTTTTATTTTCACACCCAGACTGGCCGCCTCCATACACAGTACATCTACAACACTCTGCGCCTGATTGCTTCTCGGATAAAGATAGCCGTTCCTGTTTAAAGGATAGATTCCTATCTCTTTGAAAAACTCAATGGTATTCTCGACAGAAAACTCTCTGAGTGCATCTTCGACAAATTCCGGATGTTCGCCTCTGTATGCATCATCCGGTCTTGCAAGATTAGAAAAATTACATCTGCCGTTTCCTGTAGCACAGATTTTCTTTCCGGGTTTCTCGTTCTGTTCCAGAACAGTGACTGCTGCCCCGTTTCGGGCCGCCATGATCGCTGCCATCAGTCCACAGGCTCCTGCTCCTGTGATTACTACCTGTCTTTTTTTCATAAAGTTACAAGTCCTTTATCAACCATTTTCTGCAGGGACATCAGAACACCCAGTTTTGCATGTTCCCAGGTAAGTCCTCCCTGAAAATACACTGCATATGGAGGCTTCATCGGACCATCTGCAGAAAGTTCGATAGAAGAACCCTGCACAAAAGCACCTGCTGCCATGATAACCTGACTGTCATATCCGGGCATATCCCATGGCTCCGGATCTACATAACTGTCAACCGGTGCTGCTGCCTGAATACCTTTACAGAATGCAATCAGACCTTCTGGTGTGCCAAGGCTTACTGCCTGAATGATGTCCTGACGTGGCTCTGTGGAATCCGGGATTACCGGGAATCCAAGTTTCTCATAAATATTTGCCGCAAACACAGCTCCCTTTAACGCCCCCTTGGTAACCATTGGTGCAAGGAAAAATCCCTGGAAGAAAGAACGGTTGACTCCCAGAGTTGCGCCTACCTCACTGCCAAGTCCGGGACAGGTCATTCTGTAAGAAGCATTCTCCACGCACTCCTTAGTACCTGCAATATAACCGCCGATAGGCGCAAGTCCGCCGCCCGGATTTTTGATCAGAGAACCAACGATCATATCAGCTCCCACATCACTTGGCTCAATGGTATCTACAAACTCACCGTAGCAGTTATCCACCATACAGATCACATCCGGTTTAATACTCTTTACAAAAGAAATCAGTTCTCCAATCTGTTTTACAGAGAAAGACGGACGTGTCTGGTATCCTTTGGAACGCTGGATCTCCACAAGACGTGTTTTTTCATTGATTGCTTTACGGATGCTGTCATAATCAAAGGTTCCGTCTTCTAACAGTTCCACCTGACGGTAACTTACTTCATATTCTGCGAGAGAACCTTTTGACGGGCGGATGCCGATTACCTCTTCCAGAGTATCGTAAGGCTTTCCGGCAGGTGCCAGAAGTTCATCACCCGGACGGAGATTACCGAATAAGGCAATGGCCAGCGCGTGAGTTCCGCATGTGATCTGCGGGCGTACCAGACAGGCTTCCGTATGGAAAGTATCTGCATAAACCTTTTCAAGTGTTTCCCGGCCAATATCGTCATATCCATAACCGGAAGAACTTCCGAAGCATTCGGCACTTACCTTATTTTTCTGCATGGCAAGAAGCACCTTCATCTGGTTATATTCTGCCGTTTTATCAAATTTTTCAAATCTTTCTTTTAAAGATTCCTCAATCTTATGACCAAAGTCATAAACCTCTGAAGAAATCCCAAGCTGTGCGTACATTTCTTTCATAATTTGTTTCGTCCTCATTTCTGTTTGCATTATTATCTTTATTTTATCTCTGAATTTCACTTATTCTATATCAGTGATTTTTAAGAAAAATTCGGTTATAAAATTCCTCTGTCCCTGCATACCTTCAGCATTTCATCAAGGATTCTGTCTTCATTATAGTCAAATTCATCCTTATTCATCCAGATGGTATCCTTCTCCCTGCGAAACCAGGTCAGCTGGCGTTTTGCAAAATGTCTGGTATCTCTTTTCAGGATCCTGACCGCTTCCTCTAACGGATACTCGCCATCCAGATATGCAAGGATTTCTTTATATCCAAGTCCCTGCATGGAAACCATCCCCCTGTGGTATCCCATATCTTTTAACTTCTGCACTTCCTCAAGGAGTCCCTCTTTTAACATCTCATCAATACGGTCATCAATCCGTTTATAAAGAAGTTCCCTTGGTACATTCAGCACAAAATATGCCAGATTATAAGGGGTTTCGTGTTCCTTCTGCTCCTGATTATGTGCGGAGATCGGCGACTGGTTCTGATGATAAAACTCCAGTGCCCTGATTACACGTTTTACATTATTGGCGTGGATTTCCCCGGCACTGACAGGATCAACATCCAAAAGCATCTGGTGTAGATATTCATTTCCCTTCTCTGCAGCAAGCTGTTCCAGCTCCTGACGGTATCCGTCTTCCTGCTCTGCCTGAGTAAAGTCAATATCCTTTGTAATAGCCTGTATATAAAATCCGGTTCCTCCTACCAGAACAGGAATTTTCCCCTTGGCATAAATTTCTTCCATGGCAGCTTTTGCCATCTGCTGGAATTTCACGATATGAAATTCTTCCTGAGGCAGCAGTTCATCTACCAGATAATGCTTTACTCCCTGCATCTCCTCCGGCCGGATCTTAGCTGATCCAATATCCATATATTTGTAGACCTGCATGGAATCAGCAGAAATGATCTCTCCGTTTACTGCTTTCGCAAGAGCAATGGATAGATGGGTTTTTCCTGCTGCCGTCGGTCCTGTAAGAACGATCAGTGGCTTTTTCATAATAGCTCCTTTATATAAACTATACAATACGTTTAAATTTCTTTTCCAGTTCTGTTTTAGTCATGGAAATAATCGTCGGTCTTCCATGAGGACAGTGATAGGGATTCTCCAGTGTAAGCAGTTCATCGATCAATGCATTTGCCTCCCGGTCGGACATCTGATGATTTCCCTTTACCGCAGCCTTACATGCCATGGTGGCCAGTCTGGAAGCAAAGATTCCAAGTGGATCCTTATCCTTCTCAGAAGCAAGATTGTCAAGCATTTCCAGAAAAAGTTCTTCCTCCGTAAGACCGTACAGATTGGCCGGGACTGCATTGATACAGTATTCCTTACCGCCAAATGGTTCAATCTCAAATCCAAAATCCTCGAAATACTTACGGTTAGCCTTAAGAAGAGCTTCTTCCTGAAGATTCAGGGATACGATCAGCGGCGGGCTGAGGTACTGGGATTCTACTGTCTGCTCACGAAACCTTTTTACGAAACGTTCATAATAAACCTTTTCATGTGCCGCATGCTGGTCGATAATAAAAAATTTATCCTCAAACTGAACAAGCCAGTAAGTATCAAAAATCTGTCCGATCAGCTGATGACGGCTTCGGGATTCAGGAGCAAGAAGTTTTTCCTCAAATAATTCCAGCTGCTGTGGTCTGATTTCTTCTGATATTACATTTTTGTTTTGTTCTATCTGTTTTCTGTTTCCTTCTGAATCCACAGCAGTCTTCAGATATTCTGCAGTTCTCTGTTCTGCAATTTCCTGCTTTGTCTCTGAAAATACCGGTTGTTCTTCATTCTTTTTATCGCTTAGTGTTCCCTCAAAAAGCTGTTCCTCTGCCTTGGTAAGAGGATCCCTGGTCTGATAGATCTGCTGTTCACGCACTGCCTGTTCTGCCATTGTAACAGTTCCTCGTGGTAGTGCGGTATGCTCAGAAACCCTGGAAGCTGTATTTACAGTCTGTGGACGATACTCCGGAATTTCAGCCCGACGTCTGGTTTCAAATGGCTCCGGTACATCCCCCGGTTTTACCACAGGCTGCTGCTTTTTAATCGGTTCTTCTTTTCCAAAAGGCACTGTCTGGATCATTTCTCTTGTGGTAAGAGCCTTGTGGACTGTCTCGTAAACTGCATCATAAACTTCTGTTCCTCTTGCAAACCGCACCTCCATCTTGCTTGGATGCACATTTACATCCAGATCATTTCCCTCCATCTGAATATGAAGAGAAACAAAGGGAAACTTATGCTGCATGAGAAAACCCTTATAGGCATCCTCTATCCCCTTTGCAATGATCCGGTTCTTTACAAAACGTCCGTTAATATAATAATTCTCAAAGGTACGGTTACCTCTGGAAATCTCCGGTTTTCCCACAAAACCCTCAATCTTCATGAAATCATTCTCGTAGGATACCTCAAGAAGTGCTTTGGTGATATCTCTTCCATATATATTATAGATCACATCTTTCACATTGTAATTTCCGGAAGTATGAAGCTTCACCTGTTTATTCTGGATATATTTAAAAGAAATCTCAGGATGGGACAATGCCAGCTGCTCCATCAAAGTGCTGACATAATTTCCCTCCGTAGTATCTGATTTCAGGAACTTGCTTCTAGCAGGTGTATTGTAAAAAAGATTTCTCACCAGGAAAGTAGTTCCTTCCGGTGCTCCCATATCCTCTAAAGACTCCTGTACACCACCGTTGATCACATAACGGACGCCGCTTAATGCAGATGGGGTTTTTGTGATCAGTTCCACCTGTGCAACAGCAGCAATACTGGACAAAGCCTCACCGCGAAATCCAAGAGACGCAATGTGTTCCAGATCCTCAACCTTCTCAATCTTACTGGTGGCATGACGCAAAAATGCCAGGGGTACCTGATCTCTTTCCATACCCCCGCCATTATCTGTGATACGTATCATCTTTTTGCCGCCGTCTGTGATCTCCACTGTTACAGCAGTTGCTCCTGCATCAATTGCATTTTCCACAAGCTCCTTCACAATGGAGGACGGACGTTCCACTACCTCACCGGCAGCGATCTTATCTATGGTCTGCTGGTCTAATACTGCAATTTTTCTCAACTTTTATCACCATCTGTTCTTAATCTTGTTCTGCAGGTTATAAAGTGTATTCATTGCCTCGATAGGAGTCATATTCCCCATATCAAGACCTTTTATCTCATCAATGATATCGTTATCCTTAACTGTATCGAACAGAGACATCTGTGCCATATCCATCTGATCGTATACAGGCTTTTTCTTTTTCGCAGATGTCAGGTCTTTTACTGCTGCCGTAATATCCGCATCACTGAGCTCCTCCACCAGTTCCTTTGCTCTCTGGATCACAGAATCCGGAACACCGGCAAGCTTGGCAACCTGGATACCATAACTTTTGTCTGCGCCGCCCTGAACAATCTTGCGCAGAAATACAATATCGTCCCCTTTTTCCTTGACAGCGATACAGTAGTTATTGACTCCCGGAATCTTGCCCTCCAGTTCAGTAAGCTCATGGTAATGAGTAGCAAATAATGTTTTGGCGCCACAGAGCTTCGTATTGCTGATATGCTCGATCACTGCCCATGCAATTGCAAGACCGTCAAATGTACTGGTACCACGTCCGATCTCGTCCAGGATCAGAAGACTTCTGGAAGTGGCATTTCTCAGAATATTCGCAACCTCTGTCATTTCCACCATAAAGGTACTCTGACCGCTTGCCAGATCATCCGATGCACCAACACGAGTAAAGATTCTGTCAACAATTCCGATGTTTGCTTTTTCAGCAGGGACAAAGCTTCCAATCTGTGCCATCAGTACGATCAGGGCAGTCTGTCTCATATATGTAGACTTACCTGCCATATTTGGGCCTGTGATAATGGATACCCTTTTTTTATGGTTGTCCAGATATGTATCATTTGCAATAAACATATCGTTCTCAATCATCTGCTCTACAACCGGATGACGGCCATTCTTGATGTCAATCACACCTGTTGTGTTTGTTTTCGGACGTACAAAATGATTTCGTTCTGCAACCAGTGCAAGAGAAGCAAACACATCTAATGCGGCTACTGCCTTGGCTGTTTTCTGAATACGCACAACCTCTTTACCGACAGTATCACGCACATTACAGAATAATTCATATTCCAGCGCATAAAGCTTGTCCTCTGCACCAAGAATTAAATCTTCCAATTCCTTCAATTCCTGTGTAATGTAACGTTCTGCATTAGAAAGTGTCTGCTTACGAATATAGTTGTCAGGTACCTGGTCTTTAAATGTATTGGTAACCTCCAGTGAATAACCAAATACACGATTATATTTAATCTTCATTGTCTTGATACCTGTACGCTCACGTTCCCTTGCTTCCAGTTCGGAAAGCCATTTTTTGCCATCTGTTCTGGAGCGGCGGAATTTATCTACATCTTCATTATAACCTTCTTTGATAATACCGCCATCCTTCTGTGCAAGAGGCGGATCTTCCACGATGGCACGTTTAATCAGATCTGTTACATCTTCCAGAGAGTCCATATCTTCATAAATTTTCTGAAGCAGGGGAGTCTTAAATTCTTTTAATACCTGTTTTATATATGGAAGCATTTCCAGTGAAGAAGCAAAAGCGATCAGATCCCGCGGATTAGCTGACTTATAACTGATACGGCTGATCAGTCGTTCCAGATCATAGACAGGTCCCAGATATTCCCTGATCTCGTCGCGAAGCATTCCATTTTTATTTAACTCTTCCAGTGCTTCCAGACGTTGTTCGATTTCATCTCTGTCGATCAGTGGCTGCTCCACATAACTGCGGAGAGTTCTTGCCCCCATTGCTGTTTTTGTCTTATCCAGTACCCAGAGAAGAGAACCTCTTTTCTGTTTCTCCCTCAGGGTTTCCACAAGTTCCAGATTCCTGCGGCTGGAACTGTCAATAAGCATATATTTCTCTGCTGCATAGGGACGGATAGTTGTCATATGGGACAAGGCTGTTTTCTGGGTTTCTTTCAGATATAAGAAAAGAGCTCCTGCAGCAATGATCCCGCAGTCATAATCACCAACGCCCAATCCCTCCAGAGAACCTACATGAAAATGATCTTTTAGCGTGCGGCGGCACAACTCGTCATCGAAATACCAGGAATCCAATGAAAAAACACAGATCCCAAGACGGTTCTTCAAGTCATCTGTATCTATATTAGACATATAAAAAGAATCATTACAGATAATCTCTGCAGGAACAAATTTATTGATCTCATCAAGAAGTTTCTGAGGTTTGTCCACCTCAGTAAGGAAACAGTCACCTGTTGTAATGTCTGCAATAGCGCATCCGAAATGTTCTTCCATAGACACAATAGACATCAGGTAATTATTCTTTGTCTCATCAAGAGCAGCAGCATCCAGTGTGGTTCCTGGGGTTACGATCCTTACAACCTCACGCTTTACCAGTCCTTTGGCTTTTTTAGGATCCTCTACCTGCTCACAGATCGCTACCTTATGTCCTCTCTCGATCAGACGATTAATATAAGTCTCCGCAGCATGATAAGGGACACCACACATGGGTGCCCTCTCCTCTAATCCGCAGTCCTTTCCTGTAAGGGTAATCTCCAGTTCCCTGGTGACAAGTAATGCATCATCAAAAAACATTTCATAAAAATCTCCCAGACGGTAGAATAAAATGCAGTCTTTATATTGTTCCTTTGTCTTGCAGTATTCCTGCATCATCGGACTCATTGCCATTTAATTGTTATCTCCTATCTTCATAACAGCTCACTGCTGTTTTTTATCTCGTATATATTGTATTTTTGACATCTTAAGATTTTAACATGAATAAATAGAAGATGCAAGATAGAGTATAAACATTTATTCTATCCCTAAAATGAAGCGCTGGAAGGATAACTGGGACGCAATCTCGCCGATCTTTAAATTTTCAACGACGGTCAGAACGGTGATTTATACTACAAATGCTATTGAATCCCTGAATTCTACCTACCGGAAACTGAATCGCCAGAGAAGCGTATTTCCAAGCGATACAGCTCTATTAAAGGCACTGTATCTTGCTACATTTGAAGCTACAAAGAAATGGACCAGTACGATCCGCAACTGGGCACAGGTGTATGGTGAACTGAGTATTATGTACGAAGGACGCCTCCCAGAGTAACGAATAAACGGGCGAATAAGACGGGCGGAAAACCGCCTGCTCTTGACATGCCATTCAACAACTGTTATATATAAAACAAGAGTGAGAAGCCTGATTTTCAGGCTTGCCACCCTTGCATATCATAGAAGAATCTTATTTACAGACTTTTTCTCACAGTCTCCCTTTTCATCAGGAAACTGTCATTACTTTTCCCATAAACAGTATTTCGTCATTGCTCCTGTCATAGATCAGGAAGGCAAAAGGACGAGTGAGTTCCACATTTTTGATAACTGGTTCTTTCTCCTCTACAGCTGACATACATTCCATGATAACTGCTGTCACTGCTGCTGCTTTCGTGCCGTTTTCATCCAGTTCCAGTTTTGTTTTCTGCAGTATCGTATCTACATTTACATTTTTGTCTGCAATACCGGAGAAATCAGCGTTGCTGGAAAATATATTATCAAGCCCCAGGCTTGAGAGTATGTCATTTAGGATGGCGGTAGTCTCAAAATCAAGTTTTGGCATCTTACATTGTACTTCGTCATACTCTGGCTGAGATTTCAGAAGTCCACCAATATCCAGATCCTCAAGTGTAAAATCGCCTTCATCGACAGGCAGGATTCCGACAAAACTCAGTCCGTTTGCATACTCTCTGCCAAATGCTGTTGCCTTATCATTTTCATAATACCTGTCTCCGGCACAGGTCATGTATTTTGTCTTTTCATTGTTTCCAAACTTCTCTTCTGTATCAGAAACATTCCAGGGTTCTCCACTCCATCCGGACTCAAAATATAGTGAATTAGTTAAGCACAGTCCGGTAGTATCATTGATCAGATCCGGGGTTATGATTTTCGGGATCAGCCCTTCCGTATTTTTGTCACACCAGGAATTAATGATACCGCATGTTTTCTCTGCAGCGGAAAAATCTACATTTTCCACTTCAGCCCCAAAACCGTTCGTTACTGAATTTTTAAATTCTTCCTGTAATGTCAGATTATTATCCACCCAGACTGCATCTGCAATCTTTAATTTTGACTTATATCCGTAACTCTCATCTTCAGTATTATATTCTTTAATCTTGTTCAGATATTCCTTTGCATAAGATGCAAAATCATCGGTTCCCAGGTAATTACATAGAACTTCTTTTGTCTCTCCTTTTGCACCTTCTGCGATCATGCCCAGCGCAAAATTAAGGCTTGTGGGACTGAACATAATATTTTCTCCATTGACTGCCGCAGAGATTTGGTCTGTCATTTTTACGGAATTCTGTAATGTCACGGCTTTGTCGATACTGGCTCCTTTATTACCGGACACCGTGTCTTCATTGCTGCTTTGGATTTCACTGGCTTCTGCGGAACCGGCATATATGCCGACAGTTGGCAGTGCGACAGTCATAGCTGCCAGTATTCCGATTAAGAGTTGTTTTCTTATCATAAGGCATTTCCTCCTCTGGCATTTTCTTTAGTTTAACATATTTTTCTTTCGGTTTTGTAATCTGTGGAAAATAGAATACCGTGAATTATGTCCTCACATGACTGAAGTCACGTGCTTCCAGACGCTTTAGGCGTCAGACTAAATATCGGCGGATACGCCTGTAACTTAGATTTGCGCAGATATGCGCTTTTTCCCATGCCAGATATGGCAGGTCCCCACATTACAGGTAGTCCGCTGTATATCTGCCTGCATCTATGCAGCCATTAAGAGTCCCATCTCAGAACTGAGTTCTCTTAGATCTGCATAAACACATGAGGTTCTACGCTTTACTGCAGGGACTTTTGCCTCCAGCAAAGACCTTTCCGTTGCCGGAAGGGGTTTTAAAAGTTCACGGATAAAATATCTGGCCCCGATATTATAAGAAGCTGACAGGTCACAGTTATATCTTTTTCCCGTCTGAAATGCGCAGAGGCTGTGATTTCTCCAGTCACGCAGGACTATCCCTGATCCATCATACGCAAGCCTGCTCGTATTCCATGCACAGATCCTGAATATGCGCATCCCTTTCCTGTGTGCCTGATGTTCACACCGTTTCTGGATATCCCGTTTTCTCCAAAGCTGCAGTTTCTGCCTCTTACTTCCCGATATCTTTCCGTTCATTTCCAGATACTCAAATACGATCACATCTGCATGATTCTCCCATGCATATTCTGCAACTGCCCCTGCGATCTTTCTGCTTAATTCTATATTCAGACGTCTGGTGTATGCCCACCTTTCTCCTGCCTGCGCAGATCCATGTTTCCTCTGGAATCTCCGGATTCGTCCCAGTGTGCGGTACATACGGTCTTTTTCACTGGGGAAGTCAATAAACTTTCTCCCCAGGACAGTTCCGTCTGCCCGCATGATGGTACAGACTGCATCCGTATTGATTCCCAGATCCACGCTGCAGATGATCTGTTCCCTTACAGGTGTCTGAGTAAGTGCCACTTCTTCTGTATAGGAAAAACGCAGGAAATATTTATGGTGTCTTTTTTCCAGTGTCGGGGCTGATGCTTTTTTTCCATACCAGTTCCTGCGCAGGTATTCCATATCCGTATGACTCAAACACACACGGAACCATCTCCAGTCATGCCCGTCATACAGTTTCAGGTATGCCTCATCTTTTCCCTCTGTCCCTTCGCGGTACATCACATCCCGGTAAAAGACCGGCATGGCATGGTTTTCACAGGTAAAATTCGGTTTCCCGGAGAGTTCTCCCGCTGCCTCCCACTGTTCCATCCGGCTTTCATAGGACGATACACTTCCCAGTGCATGCTGGATGGCAGCTCTCCTGAGATAAGAAGGCATCTTCGGAAAACGGATGTCAAAATCAAAGTGGGCATGGTTCTTTTTCGTTGTGTGAATCAGATGTTCTGCTGCATTAAAGCGTTTTTTTGCTTCCGGGATCATTTTCAGTTCTGCCCACACCTGTTCATAGATTTCCGTCAGATAGCTGACCGCCTGACGATAGATTTCCAGTGTCTGGCGGATTGGGATATTCTGTTTTCGTATTTCCACACCATAACTGGATACCGTCTGCATTTTCTTCTCCTCTGAACTGTTTTTTTATTTTGTGCTATGAACAAATTGTACCATAGATATCGCATTCTGTAAACATACGTTCTTTTTTTAACAAAAAAATTGTGCGTCTAACTCATCACGGTTAAATGTATTTTTAAATTCTACCTTGCAAGAGTAAAATTCTATACCTGTAGAATTTACTTCTGCATGGATTTTTCCTTCTTCTTTTTATAAAATACTACTGCAGATGATCCCC
>PPYE01663216.1_pt1 | contig 13569 bp, 13 predicted proteins | sample 1559881 | NCBI WGS metagenome assembly PPYE01 (sample SAMN08240022, study PRJNA423297) | Human gut metagenome, whole genome shotgun sequencing project.
AGGACAACCGAGGGGCCGAGGCTCAAAAAAGCCCGGAATATCAAGGAAAATCATCGCTCAGACGATTGAAATACGGCCTGAAGGCCGCCCGCCGCGCTCCTCAGTTCTCCAAGAGATAATTTTCACTGCTTCTCAGTACGTCTTTGGACGCTGTTTTGCAGAAAATTGGATGGTTTTGGAGTTGTGAGAGTTCCTCAGAAGTGTTCCGTTTTACTCCGTAAGGAGCAAGCAAGGAGCACACAAGGAACAAGAATCGCAAGCGAAAACAAAAGCCTTATGAAGCAGGAGATCGTTCCGCAAGGAGCGTATCTCCTGCTTTTTTTGTGCTGCACGGCTTTTCCTTCTTCCTTTTAGATCTTGTTGATTGCCTCCACCAGTGTTTCAATATCCAGGTGGGTGTAGACACGTTCGGTAAGTGTCATGGCACCGGAGTGTCCCACAATCTTTTTGATCATGGTTTGGTCTACGTGGGCTTCTGTCAGCATGGAGATACAGGTGTGCCGGGTACAGTGTGGCGTCTGGTCATATCCAAGCTGCTCCATCAGGGGCGTGAAGTAACTGTCGTAGTAGTTCCTGTAATCAAAGTGCTTTTGATCCGGCGTGTGGAGCAGATAGTCACACTGAGAACCTTCGTACCACGCTTTGTAGAATGGCAGCACCTTGTCGGCAATAGGAACTTTCCGTAGGCCGTTTTCGGTTTTGCTGGCAATCACATCAAAGTACTGTTCTTCCAGATGTACGTTTTCCTTCTTCAAGTCGAGGAACTCCGAGATGCGGCAGCCGTTGTAGATCAGCATTAGCACGATCTGATAGTACGGGTCCTCTGCAAGCTCCCACAGGCGGGCGATCTGCTCCTTCGTGAACTTGTTCCGGTCACGCTTGTTGGGGTTCTTATCCTTGTACCGGCTCAAATCCACAAACTCAGAGTAATCCTTGTTGCAGATGTCGTTTTTCATGGCATAGGCGTACAGTTGGTTGAACAGACCCTTGAGTTTTTTCAGAGTAGGGTAATTCTTCCCGCAGGTGTCCACCACAAATTGAAGGTCCATCAGCCGAATATCCCGAAATACCTTGTTGTAAAGTGTTCCGCATACCCGATAGGACGCCTCATAGCCTTTTACATTTGACTTGGAGATCGTGGGAAACTTCTCCTTTGACCAGCGTTCATAGACCTCCTGGAAGGTGGCCTTGGATGCCTTGATGTCAAAGGGATTGCTGTTGTACTCTGCCAGCATTTGCAGCCCCTCTGCTCTGGTTGCCGCATAGCCGATGGTGATTTGTTCCTGAACGGTTTTCCCTGTTTCAGGATTGACGTGCCACCCTACCGTTTTCCTCACTGCATAGGGCCTTCTTCGCTTTCCGGACATTTTCTTGACGCTTCCATATCCGTTGGGTAATCTCAAAAAATCTCAAACTTCCTTTCTCCCAGCGTTTGAATTAAATTTGATAAAGGGTATGCAACACCCTCTGTTACTCCTGGTCGCCGTTTTCCTCGGCGGCCTTTTTCATTTTCTCCAGCATCTGCCGATCCAGTTCGTTGCGCCGCTGAATGCGCTCCAAATCGGAGAGGACTTCTACTTCCTTGTCCTGCAACTTGGCATCTGCGTAGTAGGCCAGTTCCTTTTCAATCCAGCGGTCAAAGGATTCCTGATCGGTCCAATAGGTTTCCAGCTTTTCACGCTCGTCCCGGAACTCTTCCAAAATCAGGCACAGGGAATCATTCATCTCTGCGGACCGGTCATTCCCTTTGAATTTCAGGGAGCAGGACCATTCTTCGCTGTGGGGCGGGCGCTGGACGTCAATCTCGAACCGGATACCGGCCTTCTTGTTTAACTGGTAAAGAACCGCAATCACATCAGCCAGGCTGTCCAACTGGATTTCAGGTTTCTGGTAGCCAATCAGGTCTGCCGGAGATATGTCTAAGATTTTGGCGATGGCATTGATCATCGCTATGGATGGTTCAATTTCACCGCTTTCGTATTTTTGAACTGTGCGCATCGTCTTGTCCAGACGCTGTGCCAGCTCTGTTTGGCTCAAGTGGGCCGCCTTGCGGGCTGCCTTGATTCTCTCGCCAATTTCGGCCGGGTTGCTGTGCATTGTCATCACCTCGTTTGTATTGTAACACGAAGTCGTGCGAATTACAAGGTCGTAATACGAATAATTTTTTCGTATTTAGTGTTGACAAGCAGTCTTGAATGGCTTATAATCAAAATGCGAACTAATAATTCGCATATCGGCAATAAGGAGGTCATTCATATGGAGAAGAAAGTTTATGTCGAACTCCCGCCCTTCACCGGACGCAATGTCCCCATCACCGAGATTGCAGCCGCCATGCACAAGGATGCCCAGTATAGAATTTGACAGCTTTACCAGACAGCATCATACAAAATGGTCTGTTCTGCTGCTGGAAGTACGAGGAACGGAATGGGAGGAAAACGAAGGTGCCATACCAGCCGGAAACCGGCCTGGGAGCGAAAAGCAACGATCCTTCCAGCTTTGTACCCTATAAAACAGCAGTGCAGGCCAGCGGATATGATGGCATCGGAATTGGCATTTTCAACGGCATCTGTGCGATTGACCTGGACAACTGCGTTTCGGACAGCGGCTATTACACCCAGACAGCCGCAGAAATTGTGGCCTTGATGCACAGCTATACCGAGTACAGTCCCAGTGGAAACGGTTTGCACATTCTCTTTTCGGCAAAAGGGTTTCAGTATGATAGCAAGCAATTCTATATTATGAACCATCAGGCCGGAATCGAGGTCTATGTGGCGGGGGCAACCAACAAATATGTCACCGTGACCGGCAACCGCTGCGAAGATTATGAGTATGGGGACCGAACACAGGAACTGCAAACACTGCTGGACAAGTTCATGCGCAGGCCAGAGCCAGCCGCAGAAAATGCAATAAATGCAAAAAACTCCGATTTGAGCATGGAGCAGCTTCTGCAACTGGCAAAAGGCAGTAAGAACGGAACAGCCTTCACAGCCCTGTGGGATGGCTCCCTGGAGGGATATTCATCCCCGTCGGAAGCTGACCTGGCACTGTGCGGTCACCTTGCCTTTTGGACAGGACGGGACGCTTCCAAGATGGACACTATGTTCCGGCAGTCGGGATTGATGCGGGATAAATGGGACCGGCAGCAATCCGGCACAACGTATGGTGCAATCACCATTCAGAAGGCAATCGAACATTGTCGGGAGGTCTACACTCCAAAAGCGGAGCCGTCACCAGTTTTTCAACCTATTGTTCCGCTGACGCCACAGTGGAGTGACCTGCCTGCATTTCCGGTAGACGCTCTCCCGGATGTGATTCGGAATTATGTGAGTGCGGTAGCTGAACACAGTCAGACTGCCCCTGACATGGCAGCGGTGATCAGCCTGGGTGTGCTGGCTACCTGCTTACAAGGAAAATACAAGATAGAGGGAACGCCGGGATACTTCGAGCCCTTAAGTCTATACACAGTAGTGATTGCTGCCCCAGGGGAGCGAAAGTCCAGCGTCATGCGGGATATGACCACATTCCTCTATGAGTATGAACAGGAATATAACAAGGCGCACAGCATGGAAATACGGGAAAACCATTTGCAACGGGAATCTCTGGAGCACCAGATCTCCGGTCTGCAAAAGAAGCTGGAGCGCAAGGAAAGCCGGGAAATGGAGTTGGAGCTGCGGCAGCTTCAGGAACAGCTGGAAGAAACTCCAGAACTAAAGCCGGTTCGCTTTTTTGCGGACGATTGTTCCAGTGAAGCGCTGACCAGCTGGATGGCATCTAACAATGGGGTATTCTCGGTGATCTCTACGGAAGGAGGTATCTTTGACATCATGGCAGGACGGTATTCCAACAAATCCAACATCGATGTCTGGCTGAAAGGCCATTGTGGGGATGCCATTTATGTGGATCGAATGACCCGTGAAGCAGAGTGCATCATGCACCCGGCACTGTCGGCTATCCTCTCAATTCAGCCCAGTGTGCTGGACGAAATCATGTCCAATACCACCATGACCGGGCGGGGCTTGATTGCTCGCTTCCTGTATGCATCCCCACCGTCCAGAATTGGCAGCCGGGTATTTCGTACCCAGCCGATTCCGCCCGAAGTAACCGCCGCTTACCGTAGCTTGATTTTTCGCCTGATGGCTCTGCCAATTGATGGGGATGCCCAGACGGTACACCTTTCCGAAAAAGCCTTTGACCTGATGGCCGATTACTTTCAGGAACATGAGAAGTTTCTGGTTGGCGAGGGACAGGCAATTTCCGATTGGGCAAGCAAATATATCGGTGCCGTACTCCGGATTGCGGGATTGTTGCACTGTGCTGATATGGAAGATGACAAAACAGAAGTGACAGCTTCTACGATGAGCAGGGCAATTCAGATCGGCAAATATTTTCTGGCTCATTCCACCTACGCCTATTCCATGATGGGCACTGACTTAACCATCCAGAAAGCCAAATTTGTCTTGGCAAAGCTGAAAAAGAAGAACGTATCGGTGATCAAGCGTTCTGAGCTTTTTCAGATGTGTCGGGGAAAGTTCTTCAAGAAAACGGAGGAGATTTTTCCGACTTTGGAATTACTGGAGGGGCATGGATACATCCGGCTGGAAGAACCGGAACGCCAGTCGGTGGGCAGACCAGCCGATGTGAAAATCATTGTGAACCCCGCCGCATGAAACCGCAATTATCTGCATTTATTGCATTTCCTGCACAGAGTTGCACTCTGGTATCGCACCACCGTCCCCATCGAAAAATCCGCAGATTTGGAGATGGATGGTTCGGGAGAATCCGGTGGATTTTCCCGAACCGTGGGCGGCAGGATTGCTTACAAGAGCAAGGATGCCGACCACACCTGACTTGCTGTGTGGATAGCACACACAAGCCAGGGAGGCTCCCGCAGGAGCCGCATCCCCCTCGGAGAGCCCACGATACTTTGCAGCCGCCGGATGAAAGTATCATAGTGGGTTATTACACTTCCGCAGGAAGTGCGCCCCGGCCCGCAGGTCGTACAAACGTGAAAGGAGCTCTATGGCGAGAAACGACGGGATTGACCGTACCAGTGCAAGAAACGTAAACCTGACTGCCGCCAAAATCGGTAATGCTCAGCGGCACAATGAACGAGAAAAGGAATCCTATACCAACCCAGATATTATACCAGAATGCACCCCTCAGAACATCCATTTTAAGAAGCCTACCGCCGGATATGCAGAGATGTTTGCCCAGATGGAGCAGGATGGTATAATCTCCACTCGTGGTCTGAAATCAGACGCTAACCTTTATGGGGAACTGATTTTTGATGTAAACTCCGCCTACTTCTATAACCATGGTGGGTATGAGTTTGCCAAGCAATTTTATGAGGACGCTTACAAGGCTGCCATCGAGATTGTGGGCGGCGAACAGTATATTCTTTCTGCTGTCATGCACGCCGATGAGCGCAACCGGGCTATGTCCGAAGCATTAGGGCAGGATGTGTTCCACTATCATCTCCATGTGGTCTATGTTCCAGTTGTGGAAAAGCAGATCCTCTGGTCCAAGAGGTGCAAAGACAAATCACTTGTGGGAACCGTCAAGGAAACCATTATGCAGGTAAGCAGCAGTAAAAAATGGCTGTCTAAACCGGCATTGGATGAACAGGGATTGCCCATTCTCCAGAAGAATGGAAAGCTGGTGCTGCGGAAGTCTTACAGCGTCCTCCAAGATGATTTCTTCCAGGCCATGCGCAATGCCGGATATACTGATGTTGAACGTGGAGAACGGGGCAGTTCCGAAGAGCATTTGACCGTGACACAGTTCAAGGTGGAGCGGGAACAGGAGCGATTGGAACAACTCACAGCACAAACACAACAGAAAGAGCAGCAGACAGCTTCTCTGGAAAAGAAGATCGAGAAGATTCAAAAACAGCAGATTGCCGTTCAGAAATTGGAGCAAATAGAACCCCATGCAGTTCCGTTTTCCTCTAAAGTCATGCTGGATCGTTCTGAATATGAAAATCTGGCAGCTGCGGCAAAGAAGTTCTATGTCCAGGAGCACAAGGAATCCAAGCTGCAAAAGGCTTTGGAAGCAGCGATGAAAATGATAACCGAGTTGAAAGCAAAGGTCGCTGCACTGACCGCAGAACTGGCAAAGTACAAGTCTGTTCGGGGGCAGCTTCGCACAGCGAACTTGGAGAAGGAAAATAGTGAGCTTCGTGGTAAACTCCGCAAATATGAAGATGTAATTTCTCAGAATAATTTGTGGTCGTACTTCTCATGTCACAGAAAAAATGAGATTGATAAAGAAGAGTTGCGATAATTAACGAACAGGAGATGGGGCTTTTGCCTGATCTCCTGTTTATTAAGTAAAAAGGAGAAATATTTTGTCTACCGCTAATAGGACAAAGGCTGAATCAGTCTAAGTTTGTTGATTTGTGTGCCGATTTATGTTACACTATTACACAAGTACACAACTAAACGTGCGTATGAGGTAAGTGATTATGGCCGAAAGAAATATGGTGAATCTGACTATCACGATGACAAGAGAAGAACGCAAAGCACTCAAGCAGATTGCCTTGGATAAAGACATGACAGTTTCTGCCCTTCTGCGTGAATGGCTGAAAGTATATCAGGAGAAGGAGGCAGAGCAATAATGGCAAAGAACACTAATCTGGGTGTTGCAAGGACAGCTAAGAAGGATGAATTTTACACGCAGTTGACGGATATTGAGAAGGAAATGCGATATTATCGCAAACATTTCAAGGGTAAGACTGTACTGTGTAACTGCGATGATCCGTTTGAGAGCAACTTTTTCAAGTATTTTGCTCTGAACTTCAATCGTTTGGGGTTGAAAAAGCTGATTGCAACCTGCTATTATTCGTCTCCGATTGCAGGGCAGCAGTTACAATATGGTTGTGACGCAACCGGCCAGATGACTTTTTACTTTGAAGATACGGGCGTGGAAGAGAATAAAAACAAGCGTCCTTATAAGGCTGTGGTTACTCAAGTATATGACAAGAAGGGCGACGGCGGTGTGGACATGCTGGATGTGGCAGAACTGTTCCGCTCCGGCGAAAACGAGTTGGTGGAGCTGGAGGGCGATGGCGATTTCCGTTCGCCTGAATGTCTGGATTTGTTGGATGAAGCCGATATTGTGGTTACAAATCCCCCGTTTTCGTTATTTCGCGACTATGTAGCGGTGTTGATGGAACACCAGAAGCATTTCATCATAATCGGCAATGTAAACGCAATTACATACAAAGAGATTTTCCCTCTGATTATGGAGAATAAGCTCTGGTTTGGCGCAAGTATCCATTCGGGTGACAGGAAGTTCTATGTCCCGGACGATTATCCGCTAAATGCTGCGGGCTGCGGTGTGGATGAAGATGGAAAGAAGTATATTCGGGTCAAAGGTGTTCGCTGGTACACAAATCTTGATTTGAAGCAACGCCATGAAGAGATGATTCTGGTGAAACGGTATAACCCGGAAGAATATCAGAACTATGACAATTACGATGCAATCAATGTTGATAAAACGGCTGATATTCCTTGTGATTATGCGGGGGTTATGGGCGTTCCAATTACTTTTCTAGATGTTTATAATCCAGAACAATTTGAAATTCTTGGAATTACTGATCGAAATAATCCATATGGACTTACGACAAAAGTTTATTCGAAAGAAGATGGGCCGAATTATGGTGACTGCAATCGTCGTGGAGCCATAAGACTTTCCGATGGAACTTTGAAATCAACATATGCGAGATTACTTATCCGTAACAAACACCCTGAATCGCCGAAAGAGGTGAAATGATATGCAGATCAAAGAACTGAAAGTGACAGTCGGCGAGGTCTGTGAGGGCTATTTCAACGACGCAGAAGAAGGCGTCGTCGGTTACGATGAACGCCTTGATATAAGACCGAAGTATCAGCGGGAGTTCGTCTATAAAGACGCTCAGCGTGATGAAGTCATTCGGACTGTCATGAAGGGCTTGCCGCTCAACGTGATGTACTGGTGCAAGGTAAAGAAAGAGGACGGGTCCGACGGATTCGAGGTACTGGATGGTCAGCAGCGTACCATTTCCCTGTGCGAGTATGTAGACGGCACCTTCTCTGTAGATGACAAGTATTTTTATAATCTGCCGGCCGACAAGAAGCAGCAGATTCTTGACTATCCTCTATTTGTATATGTGTGTGATGGTACGGACAGTGAAAAGCTGGAATGGTTCCGTATTATCAACATTGCAGGCGAAGAATTGACTGATCAGGAGTTGCGGAACGCCGTCTATGCCGGCAGCTGGACTTCTGATGCAAAGCGGTATTTCTCCAAGACTGGCTGTGCAGCAGGTACGCTGGCTGGTGATTATTTGAAAGGCGCTTCTATCCGTCAGGAATACCTTGAAACGGCTATTTTCTGGGCGGCCAGCGCTGAAGTGCTTACGAGAAGCAAGGACATAAGTGTGCTATTTGTGGTGAAGAATTCGAGTTTGAGCAGATGCACGCCGATCACATAACGCCGTGGAGCAAAGGCGGAAAAACAACGCCAGACAACTGTCAAATGCTTTGCCGGGACTGTAATCTGAAAAAGGGTGCACAGGAATAGGCTTCAAGAGAACGTGGTTAAAGAATTGGGCTGCAAGGAGGGGATTAATTGAAGAATATGTTTAATATCTACTATATCAACAACGAGAAAGCTTCCGAAATTTCAATGTTGTTTGATAATCAGATAGTAGAGAAAATTACTCGTATTAAGAACACAGAACTATCATTAGCGGGTGATATGGATGCCACTACAAGCGCTGCTTCAAAGATTCCCGTTATTGGTCAGTATTTGCCCAGCATAGATCTAAATGGTAATTTATCTCATAGTAGATCTAATGGAGTGGAAGATACCGTAAAAGTAGTAAGCTCTAAATCAACAATTCTCAAACCTATTTATGAAAAAGCCAAAGAAGTGCGTCGGTTGGACGATAGCAAGGTTGGGAATTTGGTAAAAATTAAAGATGTTTACCTTACTGTCGTAAATTCCAATGATGTTTTAGCTACAAAAGCGCTTATGAGTGGTTTGGTGAGTCAAGTACCTGTTAAAGGCATTGGTAATATGAACTTCACCTCTCTTGTGGAGGTAATGTTTAAAGGTTCCGCCTATGTTCTTTGCGGTGAGTTGCCACATAGATTTGGCTCCAATGAGCACATGATGCTCAAAATTCCCATGAGCGCTGAAAATGAAATGGAAAGTCAGTACAGCATTTCGGACATTGAGATCGGTAAAGTTACTGTGCTTGGCATTTATCGAGGAGAATTTGAACGCAGTGATGTTGAGCGAAAGATCAATCGCATGATGGCGTTAAACGATAGCAGTAAAAAGAATCAAGAGCAGACAGTCGATTTTCAAGACAGTGGTATGGATATTGAAGATGGCGTCCAAGAAGAGGCTAAAAAAGATATTCCGAATGCTTCTGGTACGCAGGGGAAGGTTCATTACATCGATGTTATTGCAATTATTCAGGACCTTAATGCTTAGGTGTTATTATGGATAGAGTAAGTATTTATGAGTACGATCGAAAGAACCGAGAGCGTGTTGTTAAAGCAATTGAAGAAGCTGATGGGCAAATATTAAGTTGGTCTTTTTTCGCCAAAGATCAATCAAAATTTGACTTTCCTGCAGGTACTCGCTCGGTCTTTATTGATTTGTCTTCATTATTTTATAGCGAAGATCGGGCTGATGCTCTTGTTGCACCAGCAGAACTTATGTTGAATGCTGTTCAAAAAGAGCAGTCTGTTGCCTTGTATGTCATTATCGAGCGTCAATATAGCAAACAAGTTCAAGATTTGCTGTATTACAAAATTGATAAAGTTCTTGAGCTTGAGAGCTTCCTTAAAATTGAAAAGGACCCAATTCAAAATATTGTTGACGTTAATCAGTCTGATTTTGACAATATCTTAGATTACTTAAATCAAAATCTTTTTGGCAACGAACTATTCAAAAAACGCTTAAAGGAGGAATTAACAAAGTATAGGCTTTTCAATCGAATTGGCCAACAGCCGATTTTCTCTGTTTTAATATGTGGTGCATCGGGCATTGGTAAAACAGAAGTCGCCAGATTGCTCCATCAGAAGTTGGCACCAGAGGAACCAATGATAAAAATTAATTTCGGCAATTATAGTGCTCAAGATGCACTGAATAGTTTGATTGGTAGTCCACGAGGTTATATTGGCAGTAATAAAGGTGAATTACCGGACAAGCTTATGCGTAGCCGAAGTAAGGTAATCCTGATAGATGAATTTGAAAAAGCCAGCAAACCCGTTTATAACTTTTTCTTGCAGCTGCTTGAAGAAGGAAAATTTACAGACTCCTTAGGACGAGAGTATGACTTAGATAAATACATTATTGTTTTTACTTCCAATATGCCTAAGGAAAAGATCGGAGAATTTCTTCCTCCTGAATTGCGTTCAAGGTTTAATTATAAATGCGCTTTCTGGCCGCTTTCCACAAAGGAAAAAGAACAATATGTAGCATTTAAGAGCGAACGTTATTTAGAGAAAATAAGGTGTGAATGTCCCGAAATAGATAGCGATTTGAAAGCTTCTGATATAGTGCGTATTGATGTTTCACGCTATTCCAATATGCGTGACATCAATGGTGAAATAATGCGTCAGATCACAGACGCGCTGTACGAGCAGATCGTCGAGTAGAAGTAATAAATCAGCCGAGTAGCTAACTACTACCCGGCTGATCGTTGATATTGTTATTCGTCCATGACCTCAAGCATCATTCTGGCACCCAGCTTAAAGCTATTTTGGAACAGCAGGCACTCTGCCATGGTCTGATACTCACGAACGGCGTCCGTATATCGAGAGAACAGTTCTTTCTGTTCATCCGTCATGGTTGCCTGAAGCTTTTCTTCATTTCGGGTAATCAGGTGAAGCACTTCCTTGTATTCCTTGCAGGCGTTTGTGTCGTATTCGGTCGGTTCAATGTTGCCATACCAAAATTCTTCAAGAAGTCTCATACGGCATCCTCTCCATAGATCAGCTCTTGGAGGATGATTTCCTCTGCCCGGTTTCGGATGTTATTCATAGCTCCCACCCATGCCATCTGATCCTGCGCTTTCAGCTGCTCATTGATACCCTCCTTCTCTGCCAGCTGTGTTATGAGCAGATGGAGTTTGTTTCGTGCCTGGGTATCAATATCAGCCAGATAGCTGTGCAATCTTCCGCTGAGAATGAGATTAGAATAGAGCATAGGTCGATGCTCTTTCAGGTATTGCTGGTGCTTTCTGCCCCACATGCCAATAGAAGATGTTCCCGCTTCATCCAGCACTAAGCAGGGGATATAGTAGTTGCCCTGGAGTGCATATCAAAGGCCGTTGCTTTGATCGAAAATGTATTTTTCCATTATGCTGTCCTCCGTGTCTGAATTTAATTTTGAGGTGAAGACAAGAACAGCAACCAGGTTTCTTCCCTTACTGTTGTCCTGCGTCGCCCTGGGCAGCGATACGCAAGGCACACATAAGGAGCAAAAACTGCTTTTCGTGCGTCATGCACGAGGATAAAAATTAGAATCTGATGTGCGGAAAACCGCAGTATTAAGCCAAAAATCAGGTGGAAAGCGAAGAAATCACCGGGTGTTTGGCAGGGTCAGCACCAGACCCTTGAAGTTCAGCAAGCGCTAATCTCACTTACCCAAGAGATAATCTGCTGTTCAAACCGTATCAAAATGGTTCAAAAACCCCGGAAAATCAAGGTTTTCCGGGGTTTTACTGTATCTAAACGGGCTGATATGGTTTGACCAAATTTGGCAAATCGAGAGCCGCTTTCACCCAATTTTTAGTGGTTAAATATAGGACAACCGGCAAAAATGGGGGTAAAAAAAGGGGTTAGTGGTTAAATTATAGGACAACCAAGAGCCGATTTTTGGGGTGTTTTTGGAGGTGCTTTTCAGCCTGCCTTCCCCTCGTTTTGGGCTGTGGCAGTTTGGCATAGTTTGACCTAATTTGAATAATTGAATATGAATTTGATACAGCACTCAGTATAAAATGACTGGGTGCTTTTTTCATTTCAGGAACTCGTATTCCGGCGATAGAAAGAGCCGTCACTTCACTTTTTATTTTGGAGTGGCGGCTTTTTCTATTTCCAGAAGCAACAGCAACAATTAGAAATGAGGTGAAGTCAATGAACACGCAAATCATTGCCATTGCCAACCAGAAGGGCGGCGTTGGCAAAACCACCACCTGTGCCAATCTTGGAATCGGTTTGGCGCAGGCTGGAAAGAAAGTTCTGCTGATCGACGGAGACCCGCAAGGAAGCCTGACGATCAGCCTGGGCAATCCCCAGCCGGACAAGCTGCCCTTTACGCTGTCGGACGCTATGGGACGCATCCTGATGGATGAGCCGCTCCGTCCCGGCGAGGGTATCCTGCACCACTCTGAGGGCGTAGACCTGATGCCTGCGGACATCCAGTTATCCGGTATGGAGGTATCCCTGGTAAATGCTATGAGCCGTGAGACTATCTTGCGGCAATATCTGGACACGCTGAAGGGGCAATACTCCCATATCCTCATCGACTGTCAGCCCTCCCTGGGGATGCTCACGGTCAATGCGCTAGCCGCTGCGAACAGGATCATTATTCCCGTTCAGGCGGAGTATCTGCCCGCCAAAGGGCTGGAACAGCTGCTCTCCACGGTAAACAAGGTAAAGCGGCAGATCAACCCCAAGCTCCAGATAGACGGTATCCTGCTGACGATGGTGGACAGCCGAACCAACTTTGCCAAAGAGATCTCCGCGCTCCTGCGGGAGACCTATGGCAGCAAGATCAAAGTATTCGGCACAGAGATCCCCCATTCTGTCCGGGCAAAGGAAATCAGCGCCGAGGGAAAAAGCATTTTTGCCCATGATCCCGGCGGCAAGGTGGCTGAGGGTTACAAAAATCTGACGAAGGAGGTGTTGAAACTTGAAAAGCAGCGCGAAAAAAATAGAGCTGGCCTCGGTAGATGATCTGTTTTCCACCGAAGAAGGCCGCCAGGATGCAAAGCTGGAAAAGCAGAGCCAGTGAACTGGCAGAAAAGGAGACCATGCCGGTCATTGTTCGGGATTTGGATGATGATGCCGCCACGATCATTATGGTTGACAGCAATTTGCAACGAGAAAGCTTGCTCCCAAGTGAAAGAGCCTTTGCCTACAAGATGAAGCTGGATGCCATGAAACATCAGGGAGAGCGAGTTGATTTAACTTCGTCCCAAGTTGGGACGAAGTTGAGAGCCGATGAAATATTGGCTCAGCAGGCTGGTTCAAGCAGAAATCAAGTTCAGCGCTATATCCGTCTGACAGAGCTGATTCCTGAATTGATGGATATGGTAGATGAAAAGAAGATTGCCCTGAACCCTGCCTATGAGCTGTCCTTTCTCAAAAAGGAGGAACAGGTAGACCTGCTGGACGCGATGGACAGCGAACAGGCTACCCCTTCCCTTTCCCAAGCCCAGCGGCTCAAGAAATACAGCCAGGAGGGGCATCTAACCCTCGATATGATGCGTGTCATCATGGGTGAGGAAAAGAAAAGTGATCTGGACCGAGTGACATTTACCTCTGACACTTTGCGGAAGTATTTCCC
>PPYE01208205.1_pt1 | contig 13568 bp, 10 predicted proteins | sample 1559881 | NCBI WGS metagenome assembly PPYE01 (sample SAMN08240022, study PRJNA423297) | Human gut metagenome, whole genome shotgun sequencing project.
ACGCATAGGAGGTGGTTTCTATCAAGACTAATTTTGATTTCAATAATCTGTATGAATATCCGCAGATGGAGTTGTGCAATCCAAATAAGCGCGAAATCTGCATTATGACAAATGTAAAAGAGCTAAAATTTACTCTTAGATGTAATGATGTATCTGAATCTTCATTCAGAGTTTATAAGACTATGAATGATGTTGATTTCCCTGAATATAATTTGGTTAGAAAGATGCGTCTGATTCACTTTGACGGTATTGGATATTTTGTTATTCAAGAAGTGTCAGAAGTATTTGAGGGAATGATTCCTTACAAAGATGTTACGCTGTATTCTGCTGAATATATGTTAAACTACAAGCCGGTAAACTTGTATTTAGCAACAATGGTCGATGGTGGAACCACTGTATTCGCAAAGTCTTATAAATTCTACGATAAAGATTATCCAAACGATACTCTGATGTATAGACTATTCGCTGGCGCAGATTTTAAAGACTGGACTTTTGACTATAATTCTATTGACGAGTCTTTGATGACGAAGTATCGCTCTTTTGATGACAGCGGTGATGGTCTATATGGATTCTTACAGAACTATGTTTCTACTTCTTATGAGTGTGTATTCACTTACGATATTGAGAATTATATTGTGAGTGTTCATAAGAAGGACGATTTGATTAGACCAACTGATATTACCTTATCTATGGATAATCTAATGAAACAGGCCAACTTAAAAGAGTTGTCCGATGAAATTTCGACAGTTCTTGCTGTCAAGGGTTCTGATAAGCTATCACTCTCTAAGGTTAATCCGACTGGTACAGATAATATTTATAACTTTGACTATTATCTAAAAGAAGAGTGGATTGGTGATGATTTTTTAGTCTCATCTGTAAAATATGATAGTAATGGTAATGTAATATATGGTTCTAATGGTAAACCAGTTACCGTGAATATGACTTTTACAGAACATGTTAAATTGTGGGAGCAGAAAATTAGACAAATTATCATAGATGCAAATACAGAAGGCTCTTACGGATGGTTATTAAAGAGATACACGTACTTAAATTCACAGTATGTTTTAATGAATGCATATCATACGTATGCTGAGTACATATATAACTACTGTACTGAAGCTATTAGTACGTACCAAGATGACGTAAATAAACAAAAGAAGAGCGTTTGGGGTACTATTTTGTTTGGTATTGGCCTTGCTGTTATTGCAGTTGGCGCTATTGCATTGGCTGGTGTATCTGTTGGTGGTTCACTAGCAGCTGGCGGTACAGCAATTAGTGCTCTGCTTGCTGGTGATGCTGCGGCATTGGGAAGCACGCTTGGTATTTCTACTTTGGGTGCTACAGTAATTGGGGCTGCTGCTACAACTACAATAAATGTTGGTATTTCTACTGCATTTCAAGGTTTAATAAATCTAGGCGCTATGGCGTACCAAACACATATAACCAAAGACCAGATGAAGAAATACCAAAAAGTAGCACAAAATAACATGGATGTGTACAAATCTGGTGGAGACTACGTTTATAATCTAACACCAGAGACACTTACAAACCTTGTAAGTGGTCGTACATCTGAGTTCATTGTCGAAGACCCGTTGTTCTGGATATCTAAAACTTATGATAAGTCAACGGTTGGTAGTATTTGTCAGAAACGTCCAAATGATGATGGTGTAAAATCTACTATACCACAGAACTATTGTTTAGATATTCTTGATGAAAAGTTAAATTATATTCAAGATAAACTTAATAAATACATTGAAATTTATGCTTATAAAAATTGGTTTTCAAAAACAGAGCAAGATGTATTACAACCATTTTTGATTCAAAACGAATATTCCGACGATAGTTTTACTGCAACCGATGACATTGATATCGAGTCTGTGACTGATACTACGAAATACGTAACAACGAATCAAGGAACTATGACTATCGAGGAGTATCGTTGTGCCACAGACGGTCATTTGATTCAATATTTATGTGCTGGTGACACTAAAGACTACGAGGCCATCCCAATCACTTTTGATGAGTCTGTATTCAGAAACTGGATTGTAGATTATCCAAAGTGGGCAAGTTATAAAAATGATAAACAATCAATTAAGGGTCACTTTTATATGTCCTTTGATGGTTCTTACTGGACTATTAGCGATAATGATAGTGGCAGCGTCATAAATCAGGTTTATGGTCAATTTCCTACACAGATAGGTATTACACAGAATACATATAACGGAAAATATAAGTACACTCCAAAATCTGGAGACTATATTATGCTTAATATTTATTCAGAGAAGATAGAACTTATTGATACCTTGACGGTTGCCACACAGCTTGCACAGCAAGGTTATGAAATTCTTGACGAGTGTAGTCAACCCGCTTTCAGTTTCGATATTACATCAAACAACTTTTTATTCTTGCCGGAGTATAAAGAATGGACAGAATAGTTAGGATTTGATGGGGACGGGCTGACACTTGGTTCTATGATAAATGTCATGTATGTAGATGACCAAATTTTAAATCCATTTGTGCAAGAGGTATCTTTTGAGTATGACAATCCAGATAGCCTAAGTTTTACCTTTGGAAATAAATTTAATCTGGGTACAAGTGAATATACATTAGGTAAAATATTCTCCGATAATACTTCAACAGTACAGAGGGTACAACGCTCTTTAATTGGTACATCTACAACGAGTTCAAGCAGTGAAAGTAATACTGGTAGAAATAATTCTAGCGCAATGGCATCTACAAATGATGCTATAGAAAATATAAATGGCGTTACCAGCGATATAATCAAAAAGGCTGAAGATACAGCAAAAGAGTTCAATGATAAACTTACTAAACAATACAACGAATTAGACGCTGCTATAGATAGAAAACTTTCTGATGCTAAAACCGAGATATATGAAGCTATAGAAAAAATTCCAATAGAAGAACAAATATCTAATCATGTGCAAAAAGTTAGTTCTGTAATAGCGGGAGGACTCGGTTTATATACTACTGTTTTAGGAGATAAAGATACTGGGTTTAGATATTGTTTCCATGATGGATATAATATGTCTACATCATTTACATACTATTACGCTTCCACTGGCGGGTTTGCGACAGCTACATTTAGTACGCCCGGAAATATAAGTGAAACCAGTATCTTGGATGGCAAAACTGTGGATGGTGACTATATACGATGGAATAGTGCTATCGACCGTAATGGTGATATGGTTATTAGAGATTTATCCGCAAACAAAATCATGGCAGACCAACTCGCTGCTAATTGTATATCTGCTGTAAATATTGTTTCTAGCGGAATAAAAGCAAATGAAATATTAGTTCCGGGAACAATAACTGGTAATTATATAAAAGCAAATTCGATTTATGCCAGCAATTTACGTGAAGATATTATGTGTAAGGAATTGTGGAGAAACCCTAACCCAACGTCTAGTTTTAGTGAGCAAAGTGTATATTCACAAGTCTCCGGTGTGTCGTTTGCAGATTATACTGCCGCGTTTATATTTTGTACTAACGGTGCAGCAAGCTGTATTGTTTTAAGAGGAACGGCGACTACAATGATATCAAAGAGTTACACTAGTGGTTCAACGCAAACTGGTTGGTTTTGGGGAACATGGAACACGAATTACGATAGCTATTCTGCTAGATAGGTCATACATAATACAGACCACTTATATTTTTATTCTAGCCAGAATCTCGGTTTTGGTTCATTCCATGTTGATGCTCCACCAGTGTTGGAGTGGACGGCAAAAGTATATCCACATTTTGATACAAAAAACGATACAAATATACCATATCGTATATTTGGTATAAGGTTCGGAACATTACCACAGAGTTAAATTGGAGGTGAGTTATTATAGCTGACTATTCTAATATTACCGTTGTTGCAGTATTAGACAACAACGGAGAATTACATAAGATAAACTACGAGCAGTTGGCAAACTTGCCTAGCTCGATGAAAAATCCACATACTTTGATTATATTTGGACAAAGATATGATGGTAGTAACGAGGTTACTATAACACCAACTATTGCTACTGCATCATCTGCCGGATGCGTTAAACCTGTAACTAAAACTTCAGATATGACACAAGATGTTGGTGTAGATGATTCTGGTAAGTTATACACAAAAGATATTATTATAGACCAAGTTGTTACGGCATTTAGCCCAAATCCAGTAAGCAGCGATGGTGTTCGTAACTATGTGGTAAACAATACCGCACAAATCAATCACACAATTCAACAAACAGAGAGAAGCATACATCAAGAGATTGATAAAAAATACAACGAGCTGCGTGGTGAACTTACTACTACCGAGAGCGCGATTGATGAGTTAAGGACATCTGTAAGTAGCGATATTAACACAGTAAAATCATCAATCGAAAATACCAATAAAAATGTATCGGCAAATAAATCAGATATAGATGCCTTGAAAGTATCTAATAACGACCTAAGCTCTCGTGTCCAAACAAATGAACAAAATATAAATTATAATAAGCAAGATATAGTAGATATTAAACCAAAAATAGTACAATTACAGTCTGATTTAAAAGAAGTTAAGTCTCGTAATATAGGCTATTACTTCAATTCAGAATCAGAACTGCTAACTTGGCTAGATGATACTGATAATACTTCGCTACTCGGTGTAGGTGTATGCTTGTATATTACTGGTGACACATCTGTTCATTACGTCTGGAATGGAACGAGTGCAGATAAGGTCGTTATAATTAGAGATGTCGTTGGTGGATATATGACTGCACAGAACCCAACTGGCACTGGATATATTACAATGAATAATAATCAAGTGGCAAGTGATAGTGCTGCTTTCGGTCGTGACAATATTGCCGAAAATTTATATACATTTGTCGCAGGACATGGTGTGAAAGCTAAAAATGATTCACAAGCCGTAGTTGGTAGATACAACGCTGAATCTAAGGATGACGAGATATTTAGTGTAGGCGCTGGTCAAAATGATAAAACCAGACAAACGGTTCATACGATTACAGAGTCTGGATATTCAAAGTCAACTGGTGATATTACAGCATTTGATACTGAACTTAATGCACCTATATCAACAGATAAGAGCAAAGTTGCAGTATCTTGCTCTATTACAAACAAATAGAGCAACGTAGATATAAAAGTTGATTGGGATTCATTTATTACTATTATAACAAGAAATGATGCTGGTGTATATAACTTTGTATACAAAGATGGACACTGGAGTAGCGATAGTTATAACTTTGCTTATATTGCACAACAAGAGACATAGTATTATCCGATAGATATTGTTGATATTTCTTTTGTATATAACGATGATACAGAAGGTGAGCCGACTATAACTTTTGTTGACAATGACACAATTACTGTTCATGCACCATTGCAGAAAACTATTAGTCTAAGAGAATTATACAATACAGTATCTGAATTATATCAGTATGTTCACAGAGAATCTTAAAGGGAGGGTTGCATTATGACGAATGATAAGTTTTTAATTAAACTTCCGACTAGAGAATTTATATAGGGCGACACCTTCGTGTTGGCTTATCAATTTACAGATACCGATGGCGGTATAATTCTGCCAAATGTAAGCCAAATAAGTTGGAATCTTTGTACCTACGACCAGTTTAAAGATATTGTACTTACAATCAACGGAACAGATAATCCAAACTAGATTAAGATAGATTCAAATACTGGTATTGTATATATTACGCTGTTGTCCTCTAATACGGAGAATCTTCATGATGGAAAATATATACAACAACCGATATTGACTTACGAGGGGAACGATTACATTCGCTCTTGGGGCGAAATAATCTTTAGAAGAAAGGTCGGTGGTATATAATGATAAACAACAATATGGCATCACTTGTTAATAAATATATGTTTGGACAGGCAACCACATCTCAAGTGCCGACTTATTGGTATATTGGTATTCTTAAAGATAAGATACCTACATCTGATTTAGAAGGAACAATCTCTGGGCGTGAAGTAACGGGTGGTGGTTATTCGCGTGTTAGAATACCTAATACCGCTGATTATTTTTAGGTAGTTGATAGTAATGTCGTTCTTAGTTATGTAACGAATAAAAACGACATTACCTTTCCAAATATTATAAGTGGTTCAGACCAAACAATTGTAGGTTTCTTTTTATCAAAGTTCGCAGTTGACGGTACTGCCTACATCTGGGGAAATCTAAATAAATCCAAGACACTTCGTGTAAATACTCACGTTGTAGTTAAAGCTGGCGCACTACAGTTTGCAATTTCTAACACTGAAGGTAGTAGTATTACTACATAGGGTCTTGTCGTTAATGACCAAGGCATTCTATCTGGTAGTGTTGATGTATCTACATCTGGTGTTCTTTTCTAATGGAGTGATTATATGTACGATACAATATATAACATACCTGTCAACACCATAGGTATTCTTGATAGAACATTGGGGAACAAGGTTGCACCGTATGACTTACAAGAGATTCGCATAGTTGGTCTTGACAGAAATGCTTACATTACGCAAGAACAATTCTTTACATATTTTGTCGGTGGTGTAATAGATGGTTTGGTTGTTATTTAGTAAAAATGATAGATATGGTTCCATAATATATTATCCAATCTCATGGAACTGAATTGAGGTGTAGTATGAATATTGACGATAAATACGTCTTTGCTATTCAAGGACGGACAATCATGCCAAGTATTTCGTCACAAATTGCCGTTGCTACTGACATCAATTCAAGACGAATCGTATTCAAGATTCCAATGTATATTGATGGGTACAACGTTAACGACTCAATCATATCTGTTAGATGTGTGAATGCTGCTAAAAAATTTAGTCAGTAGGTTTTAACTGAACGTGAAATCCGTTCGGGTGACGATAATACATACATTTACACAGAATGGATAATGGGCGCTGATGTTACTAGCACAAGCGGTCAAGTCATTTATGATATAACTATAACTGATGATACGCAATCATCGTATGCTTGGCATACATTACCAGCATCATTCATGGTTGAAGCAGGAATGCAAATTCCAGAAAATAGTTAATTAAAGGAGATTAAGATATGGAGAAACTTTTAAGAGATGAAACTTATCTTGCTGCTATGAATAAGCAGAATGCTCTGTTGGAAGTTTTAGCGGCTGATAAGATGCAACAGATTTCTGGTAACTGGGCAGAAGTTGCTACTCTAGTTCGTGCTGGTTATGCAGAATATGTTTATAATTTCGGCGACCAGTTTAAGGATAAGTGGATTGATACCGCTAATTCCAATAAGGAATATGCGAACTATAATTGGCACGTTGCTCATTTCGGTAATTATACACTTCAGGATGGTGAAACTGTGCCCGGTATGACTATTCAGGCTCACTATGCTCACCCATTTGGTGTACAGTTCAGCCACCAGAGAGCATTTTTGAAGTGCGATACTGAATTGGCCGTTGGTGATTATTACTTTGTTATTGAAACCAAATGGGGTAATAATGTCGCTGCTGGTGATATTGTCAGCTTCACTCTTACTAAACCAGTTCCTGCCGGTGGACGTATTTCTGGTTGCTATGGAGCACCCGACCAAGCAAAAGCCAACTGGCGTATCTATACTTGGGCGGCAGACGGTAAGACTAAAGTTGAAGACAGCATTACTCCAACCTTTACTGCCACTGGTACTAATCTTGGTACTATGAAGCTCGATAAGCGCAACGGTAACTTGAACTCCTGTCAGGAAATGGCTTATGGATGGAACAGGTGGAAAACATCCGCACTACGTCAGTACCTGAATAGCTCTGCTACTAAGGGTAACTGGTGGACTGCACAGGATGAGTGGGATATTGCACCTGACGAGTTGGCATCTCGTGATGGTTTCTTGACTGGTATGCCAGCTGACCTTTTAGATGCTATCAAGCCTGTTAAGATTGTCACTTACCCAAATACCGTAAATGACGATATTGCTGGTAACACTCCTGACGTTACCTACGATAAGGTATTCTTGCCAGCACTTGAGCAGATTTATGTAAATCCTCAGAAATCTGGCGAGGGAGACGCTTGGGAATACTGGAAGCGTGTTGCTGGCACTACCACTCCGTTGGCTCAGTGGGGTACTTATCCTCAGATGATTACCTATGCTGTTGAGAACACCTCTAGCGCACAGTATGTGCGCTTGCGGTCTGCTTATCGTGGCAATGCTTATAGTACGTGGTATGTCTACTCTAGCGGCGTCGTCGGCAACGGCGCCGCGAGCAACTCGCATAGGTTTGCTCCGGCTTGCGTCATCTGCTAATCTTAGTAATCTTGCACGAATACTTTCGTGCAAGATTTTCTATTTAGATTAAAAGCAGTGATTTCCTTAGAGAAACACTGTTGTCCGAACATTAACAATAAAAGCAAATATATAAAAATTAAATTAAGGAGGCCGCACAATGTCTGTCCCGGCTGGTCAAAGAAAAGAAAATAGACTAGAAGTCGTTATGCAAGCCAGAGAGCTTGCAGTCTACACTTTAAGAATCACATCTAACAAGAATGTATTTATTCCTGATTACGATGAATCGGTCAAACTAAAAATCCAAGATTCCGCATTGACCATCTTTAATAATCTTATGGATGCAAACAACATTAGAGTTGACGATAATGTTGGAAGATGGCAGGAGCGTGATAAGCTCCAAAAAGATGCGGCAAAAGCGTGCAATACACTGTTAAACCTTATATACTTGGCACAGACGTTATATCATCTGAGAGCCAGTCGTATTAAGTATTGGTCTGAATCTGTAATTTCAGTCAGAGGTTTAATTCGTAAGTGGAATCACAGCGATTGTACTCGGTATGGACATCTCCTTGAAGAATCTAAAGAAAAAGACGAAACTTAATTTTTATATATATTTGGGTTATAACCTGATTCAGAATGTGCGCTTGCGGTCTGCTAATCGTGGCAATGCTAATAATACGTGGAATGTCAACTCTAGCGGCAACGTCAACAACAACAACGCGAGCAACTCGAATAGGTTTGCTCCGGATTGTGTTGGAAACCGAATATAAAACTTACGTCTAACGTAATGTTCCCGGCTTTTAGCGCAAGGAGGTTATAACCCTGTTATCTTGCTTTAAAAATTATAAAAGATAACTAAACCACTCTATGCCGATGGCGTTGGCTTTCGAGCCAGTACGCCTATATACGGCTTAGTTTAGTTGTTGGGTCAAAGTTTAATGAGTAACAATTAGGAATCGAATCAAGTAGTAAATGTCCTAGACTTCGAGCACCTACTTGATTCTTTATATAAGTGTAAGAAAAATGTTAGCTGGAAAGAATCTGTTGCTAATTTCTATATTCATGGAATTGAACAGGTTCTTAAATTGGAAAAGCAACTAGCAGACGGAACATACCAACCTCGCCCGACTAAGACGGTTCATATCACTCATCCAAAAGAAAGAATTGCTGTAAGCATAGCTTTTAGAGACAGAGTGTATCAACGTAGCCTTAATGACAATATAGTGTATCCGTTAATGACTCGAAGTTTTATTTATGATAATTGTGCTTGTCAAAAAGGAAAAGGAACTGATTTTGCTAGAGGTCGTTTAAAATGTCATCTGCAAAGATGCTATAGAAAGAACGGTCTTGATGCTTGGGTTCTTCAATGCGACATTAAACACTATTATGATAATATGCGGCACGATACAACAAATGCCTTGTTTAGAGAGAAATTACCAGCAGAATATGCAGATAGAGTCTGTAGAATATTAAATGAACAATATCTCGGTGATACCGGGTATAATCCCGGTAGCCAAGTCGTTCAGATTGCTGGCATTTCTGTTCTGGATAAACTTGACCATAAGATTAAAGAACGTATGCACATTAAGTATTATATCAGATATATGGATGATTTTGTTCTTATTCATCACGACAGAAATTACTTGATTAAGTGTATGCACGAGATTCAAGAAGAATTAGCTAAAATTGGTCTTGAACTACATCCTAAGAAAACTAAACTGTATAGAGTTGGTCAGGGTATTCCTTTCTTGGGATTTAAGTTCAGGCTTACTGAAACTGGCAAAGTTGTTATGTCAATTCTTGGTGATAATGTTAAGAACGAAAAGCGTAAATTGCGCAAAATGGTTAAACTTGTTGTAAAAGGTCGTAGAACTAAAGAAAAGATAGACCAATGTTATAGCTGTTGGGTTGCTCATGCAGAACATGGTAATTCATATAAGCTAATACAAAGGATGAATCAATTCTATTACGAATTATGGAGGTAGAATTATGGTATTTGAAAAGGCAATCATGTCTCCTCATGAGGAGAAAATGGCAGAATATCGTAATGCACAGATTAGTAATCAGCAATCACTGATTGAGTATATTGCTGTGATGTCTGATATTGATTTGCCAACTGACGCAGTTGCTTCTGATGAAGTAGGAATGGAGGACTAATATATGACTGATATGGAATTGTCCGTTCATGGCAAGAAGGCTAAATATTACTACGATTCTGGATTCTGGACTAAGCAGATGGTTTACAATGTGACCACTAAGGGATGGATTACTCCAGAAGAGTATGGATATATTACTGGTGAAAAGTTTATCTAAGAGTAAACCGTTGGCATCCTCGTTTAGAGGATGCCAATTATATTTTTGAAGGATGGTGAAATATTTGAGTTCATATATTTTTGAAATTAGAAATAGAGATATTGTACCATGCGCAACGGAAAATATCGCTGTTGTTGACGATAACGACTCGCGTATTCTGAAGTTTAAGATTCCGGCTGTTATTGATGATGTTGATATTACAGATAAAATCTTAGCTATTCGGTATGTTAATGCTCTTGGTCAATTTGATACTTTCTTTTCTGACACTCGCGAAATTAAGACTGATGGAGACAAAAGATATATTATATTTCCTTGGTATTTAAGTCAAAAGGCAACTGCCGCGAGTGGTACTTTGACTTATGATATTTCTGTATATGATGGGCACATTACTGATGCGGCAGAAGAGGGCCAGTATATTTTACATACAAAACCATAGGTTTTGAATATCGAAAAAGGATTGCTCGATGTCGGTTCTGCATCACAAAATCCAGATGTTTGGACAGATGCTATTGCAACATTTCAAAAAATAATTGGTAGCTATAGCAATGATGCTATGAATGCTGCCGAAGCCGCTAAAAAGTCTGAAGACAATGCAAAGGCTTCTGAAATAAAAGCAGAAAGTTATAAAAATGCAGCAGCCGTATCAGCTAGTAATGCAGCCGCTTCTGAAGCTAACGCAAACGCATATAAAGATGCAGCTGCTGCTTCCGCTGAGAGTATTAGACAATCTGAAATAAATACATATAATTATCAGATTGCTGCTCAAAACTCTGCACAAGCCGCCGCTACTTCTGAAGCCAATGCTAAACAGTCTGAGCAGAATGCCGCGACATCGGAGACAAATGCAGCGGAGAGCGCAAATAAAGCAAAGGCTTCACAGACTGCATCTGCTACATCAGAAGCTAATGCTAAGATTTCGGAGCAAAACGCGAAAGCCTCAGAAAACGCATCTAAGGCAAGTGCTGATGATTCGGCTAGTTCTGCAAGTGATTCTGCAAATTCAGCACAAGCTTCTTTAAATTCTCAAAATGCTGCCGCTGCATCTGCTAGTGCAGCTAAGACAAGTGAAACAAATGCAAAAACAAGCGAGACTAATGCAGCAAACACATTAGCTGGCGCGTTGAAACTTAGTGGCGGTACAATGACTGGCGATATTACTATGAGCGGTGATGCTAAGTTTGTTGGTAATCTAACTGGTAACGCTGACACTGCGACTAGCGCAGACAGCGCAACAAATGACTCTGCTGGTCAACAGATTGATTCTACCTATGTGAAAAACGTAGAATCTACAGATGACGGTAAACTTATTGTCACTAAAGGAAATGGGGACACTAGTACAGTTGTGGCTTTCAATGTTCCAAAAGCAAGCACGACTACATTAGGTGCTGTCATTGTAGGAAACGGGCTGAAAATTTCTGATGAAGGTGTATTGAGTTCTGATGTTACACTCCCAGAAGTGGATAAACTAACTGCCTACCCCGTTGGTAGTATTTTCGAGACTGTTAGTTTTGCCAGCCCGGCTTCTATGTTTGGCGGTATCTGGGAAGAAATTGCACAAGGCTTAACGTTGACGGGCGCAACTGACGCTCAAATTGCGGGCACAACTGTGAAGGCCGGTCTGCCGAACATCACAGGCAGTACAGGCAGATTTGCAAGCTCGTACGACAATTATAGCAGTAGCGACCCACATAGAAAGGATGGTGCTTTAAGCTACTCAGGGACAAGCTCTAATATGGGCTATTACAGCAGTTCCGGCTCGGCAAGCTCTGGCTACTTCATTGATTTTGACGCATCCAAATCGAATCCCATCTATGGCAGCAGCACCACAGTGCGGCCACCAGCATATATTGTGCACATCTGGGAACGAATGGGCTATCTGCTTAACATCTCTTCGACTCCCGGGTGTACTTTAACCATAACGAATGGGGAAACGACAGTTAATGATGTCGTGGATGATTATGGTCATTACTCCCGTGAATTGCCGAGTACAGGCACATGGACAATCACAGTTTTAAAAGACGGAAATGTGTTTACGAGAACCTGTATAGTGGATACTTATGGTGTATACACCATAAGTGTTGGTATTGAAGTTTTTGGTGTTGTATGGAATTACGGCGATAGCTCAACAGCGCTTACTCGCCTTACTAAACAGAGTGACCCTTACGGTTTCGTTACTGCGAACATTACATCTGAGCCAGTTCCGGCGGTAGGAGCATCACATGGTACTAGTCAATTTGATAAGTATATGCCATGGAAAGGCATGGAAGAGTATAACATCGCAAATAGCACCGTTGGCGTGAAGCAAGGAGAGCAGGGATTTTCCAGAGCGAACGACACCGTGGTGCTTATCCCAGAATTTTATTACAAAGTTGTGAATGATGCAACCAATAAGAAACGTTATTTCTATATTTCAAGCAGATGGGTTAGTGGGTTTGAAAAGCATCCCGGTAGTGGGCGTTACGTAGGTAAATACAACACCGCTTCCGGCTATGTCTCAAAAACAGGTCTAGCTCCTTTGACAAACATCACAAGAGCTACTGCGCGAACAAAATCTATGGCAAAAGGTTCTGGCTGGTATCAGTATGACTATGCAAGTTGGTGTGCCGTTGTATTGCTTTACATTGTAGAGTACGCCGATTGGAATAGTCCAAGTAAAATTGGAACTGGTGCAGCTGAAGGCGTTTCTGGAAGAACCGATAGCATGACCTACCACACAGGAGAAGCGAGCGCAACAAGTGGTGTGCAGTACCGACATATTGAAAACGTCTTTGGCAATATTGAAACCTTCGTAGATGGCATCAACTTTAAAGAAAATGATGTTTATGTCTGTACAAATCCAGACGAATACGCCGACGATACGTGTATTAGCTATACAAATGTTGGAACTAAAACTGGTAGTTCTGGTTATATTAAAGCACTTGGATTTTCTGAGACTGCGCCATGGGCTATTTATCCAATAGACGTTGGAGGAAGCAACACCACATATATTACGGACTACTGTTGGAAT
>PPYE01560273.1_pt1 | contig 13566 bp, 10 predicted proteins | sample 1559881 | NCBI WGS metagenome assembly PPYE01 (sample SAMN08240022, study PRJNA423297) | Human gut metagenome, whole genome shotgun sequencing project.
CCACTAAGATTTCCGGTGTGTGCGGCCGTCTTATGTGCTGCCTGAAAAATGAGGAAGAGGCTTACGAGGAACTGAACAGCCATCTGCCGAATGTGGGAAGCCGTGTTAAAACCCCAGAGGGGCTGCCAGGGGAAGTACAGAGTGTCAGTGTTTTGAAACAGCGGGTAAAGGTAATCGTTACATTGGATAACGATGAAAAAGAAGTAAGGGATTATGATGTTTCCGAGCTGTCATTCCGCACCCGCGGCCCGAAGGAAAAAATTCAGGCAAAGCATGACAAAGAGTTGAAAAAGCTGGAAGCAATGGAAAAAAAGGAAGGAAAATCTAAGTTAGATGAGTAAAATGCCTTCAGAGAAACCGGTTTTAATGCCCGGTGAACGATTGGATGATTTACAGCGGGACGGATTGAGAATTATACAAAATCCGTCCTGGTTTTGTTTTGGTATGGATGCGGTGTTGCTGTCCTGGTTTGCCAGGGTAGAGGAAGGGCAGAAATGTCTGGATCTGGGATGCGGCAATGGCGTGATCCCGATCCTTATGTACAGCCGCTGGCCGGGGGAAAGTTTTACCGGTCTGGAGATCCAGCCGGATGTAGCCCAGATGGCCGGGCGCAGTGTGGCATGGAATGGCATTGGTGACAAGGTGGAGATCATCACGGGGGATGTGTGCAGAGGGACAGAGATTTTTCCCAAGGCATCCTTTGATGTCATTACCAGCAACCCGCCTTATCTGATGGATGCCCATGGGTTGAAAAATCCCGGGGACCACAAAGCCATCGCTAGACATGAGGTGGCGTGCAGCCTGAAACAGTGGATCGAGACGGCTACAAAGTTATTGAAACCGGGAGGACATTTTTACATGGTACATCGTCCCTTCCGGCTGGCGGAGATACTTCATGATATGGTGGAAGCGAAACTGCAGCCTAAGCGGATGCAGCTTGTCTATCCAAAGAAAGACAAAGAACCAAACATGGTACTGATCGAAGGAGTGCGGGGAGGTAATTCCCAGCTGACGGTAGAGCCGCCTTTGATCGTATATGATGATGAGGGAGATTATATGGAACAGATCCGGCATATTTACTACGATTAAGAAAGGAGGCGAAAGCACATGGCAGGCATGTTGTACTTGTGTGCGACGCCCATTGGGAATCTGGAAGATATAACGCTGCGGGTCCTGCGGATCCTGCAGGAGGCAGATGTGATCGCGGCGGAGGATACCAGGCAGACCAGAAAACTGCTGACTCACTATGAGATCCGGACGCCGCTGACCAGTTACCATGAACACAACAAAATGGAAAAAACACCGGTCCTTATTAAGAGGATGCTGGAAGGAGAGACCATAGCACTGGTAACGGATGCCGGAACACCGGCTATTTCAGATCCCGGTGAAGATCTGGCCAGAGCGTGTTATGAGGCAGGGATCCAGGTTACTTCCCTGCCGGGACCGGCGGCGGTGATCACGGCGTTGACTCTTTCAGGCATGAAGGCGAGAAGATTTACTTTTGAAGGGTTCCTGCCCGCAGATAAAAAGGAGCGGGAAAGTGTGCTGGCACGGCTGGCTGACACCACCTGCACTACCGTTTTTTATGAGGCACCCCACAGGCTGTTAAAAACGCTGGAAGTGCTGGAAGGCGTTGTAGGGGGCCAGAGGAAAATTGCTGTCTGCAAGGAACTGACAAAAAAACACGAAAAAGCATTGCATTTTACCATGGAGGAGGCACTGGCTTTTTATACAGAGAATCCGCCAAGAGGTGAATTTGTCCTGGTACTGGATGGGGCCGATGAGGAGAAACTGCGGGAAGAAAGACAGGATCAGTGGAAGGAAATTCCGCTGACAGAGCATATGCAGCAGTATCTTGACCAGGGAATGGACAAAAAAAGTGCCATGAAGCAGGTGGCGAAGGACCGGGGCGTGTCCAAAAGGGATGTATATAACGCTCTGTTAAAGGATAAAGAAAACTAAAAGGAGAAGGAAGATGGCAGTAAAAATTATACTTTTGATCCTGTTTTTCGGGGTCATGATGGGAATTGGAGTCTATGCGAGAAAACATGCAACAGATGTAAATGGATTTGTATTGGGAGGACGGTCGGTGGGCCCGTGGCTGACGGCGTTTGCCTATGGAACCTCTTATTTCTCAGCCGTTGTATTTGTAGGATATGCCGGACAGTTTGGATATAAATATGGTCTGGCATCTACCTGGATCGGTATTGGGAATGCAGTACTTGGTTCGCTGGTGGCCTGGGTAGTTTTAGGACGGCGCACCCGGATCATGAGTAAGCATCTGGGCTCTATGACCATGCCGGACTTTTTTGGTAAAAGGTATGACAGCCAGAGTCTGCGGATCGCGGCATCGGTGATCGCATTTATTTTTCTGATCCCATACACGGCGTCAGTATACAACGGACTTTCCTACCTGTTCGGTATGGCATTTGATGTAGATTTCCGGATCTGCGTGGTAGTAATGGCGGTGCTGACAGGTGTGTATGTGATCATAGGCGGATATATGGCTACTGCATGGAATGATCTGATCCAGGGAATCATCATGCTGTTTGGTATCGTAGCGGTGATCGCAGCCGTACTCAGCGGACACGGTGGATTTATGGCGGCGGTCAAGGAACTGGCACAGGTGCCAAGCTCGGTTATGCCGGGAGCGTACGCTTCCTTTCTGGGACCGGACCCGGCCAACTTGTTTGGTGTAGTGATCCTTACTTCTCTGGGAACCTGGGGACTGCCTCAGATGATCCAGAAGTTCTATGCCATTAAAGACGAAAAGGCAGTACATACGGGAACCATCATTTCTACCTTGTTTGCCATTGTAGTATCCGGCGGATGCTATTTCCTGGGCGGCTTCAGCCGGATCTCTGGTGTAAAAGAAGCAGTGGATGGAACGGTAAAATACGACACCATCATTCCTACTATGCTGTCCTCTCTGCCGGACATCCTGATCGGAATTGTGATCGTGCTGGTTTTGTCGGCGTCCATGTCTACTTTATCCAGCCTGGTGCTGACTTCCAGTTCCACGTTGACACTGGATTTTATCAAGCCTCTTTTTGTGAAAAAAATGAATGAGAAACAGCAGTTAGTATGGATGCGTGTGCTGCTGGCAGGCTTTATCCTGATCTCTGTTGTGATCGCACTGGATCCTCCGGCCTTTATCGCCCAGCTTATGGGTATTTCCTGGGGCGCACTGGCAGGAGCGTTTCTGGCACCGTTTTTATATGGACTGTACTGGAAAGGGGTTACCAGAGCAGCGGTCTGGGCCAGTTTTATCTGTGGCGTGGGAATCACAGTGGCAAATATGTTTTTCCGGTTTATCGCATCACCCATCAACGCCGGAGCCTTCGCCATGGTGGCAGGACTTGTGATCGTACCGGTGGTAAGTCTGATCTCGCCAAAACTGAAAAAAGAGACAGTAGAGGATGTGTTCCATTGTCTGGAAGAAAAAGTAATGGTAGAGCAGAAACTGGCACTGCCGGAAGAGGAAGAATAGAGTTTATCAAAGAAGGTGAAAGATTTGATCCGCAGACTGGTTATGTTTACCAACGGAATCGAAACACTGTGGTACTTTAGTGTAAAAATGGGAGCTACATTTGAAAAACTGGGATATGAAGTGTTTTATTTTGACCAGTGTAAAGAGTATGACAGCTTGTCAAAACTGATGGCCTTTGCCGTACCCGGCATAACGGCGGCAGTTAGTTTTAACTTTGAAGGCTGCAGTGGAGAGTCCTATTTGACGGATGCAAAGGGCATTAACTTTTTTGAAGCAAGGAACATACCTTTTATCAATATTGTGGTGGATCATCCGTTTTATTACCACAAATTTGTTCCTTATCTGCCAAAGGATTATCAGCAGATTTCCATTGACCGAGAGCATGAAAGATATCTGAAAAAGTACTTTCCGGAGATTAAAAGAGGACCATTTTTGCCATTGGCAGGCACTTCCTTATGGAAAAAAGACGCACTGCCATCCTGGGACGAGCGGCCATATGATGTGGTTTTTACCGGAAATTATACGCCGCCGGGGAATTTTGATAAAGTGATCCGGCGGATCAATGATGAATATACTCGGTTTTATATGGGAATCATACAGGATTTCATAGAGCATCCCCACATGGAAATGACAGAAGGGATCGTGAAACATCTTCGTAACGAGGTGGAGGATATAACAGAAGAGGGCATTAAGGAGAATCTGCCCAACATGATCATGATCGATCTGTATGTACGCCATTATTTCCGGGGAGAAGTGGTAAAGACACTGGTGGATGCCGGATTGAAAGTTGCCTGCTTTGGGGCAGGATGGGATCTGCTTGACTGCCACCATCCGGAGAACATCATCAATGGCAGGCTGCAGGATTCATATGGATGCCTCAAGGCCATTAGTCAGGCCAAGATTTCCCTGAATGTGATGCCTTGGTTTAAGGAAGGGGCCCACGACCGCGTCTTTAATTCTATGCTAAACGGGGCTGTATGTTTCACGGACTGGAGCCTCTATTTTGAAGAGAACATGAAAGTGGGCGAGGATCTCTGTATCTACGAACTGGACAAACTGGAGGAATTGCCGGAGAGGATAAAGCTGCTGCTTGGCGACCGGGAAAAATGGGAGCATATACAGCAGACTGCCTATGAAACAGCGGCAGAAAGCCATACCTGGGCCCACCGGGCGAGACGGATACACGAAGAAATACTTTGCAAGATAAAATAAAATGATATATAATGTGCACAGACTGCAGGAGGTGAAGGGATGTACAAGCAGGAAGAGACAACGGCCGAATTAATAGAATCCTTTCAGCCGTTTATGGATACATTTGGAAATCTGATCCAGGGAGGCATCGGTATTTTTGAGGTGCAGGGTGACGAGATCCGGACTGTTTATATTAACGAAGGTGCTTATGCACTGATTTTTGGAAAAAAGGCGGAGCAGTATGAGCCTAAGCGCATCAATCTGCGGCATATCGTGTCCCAGAAAGACTATGATCATATACTGCAGCTTACGAAACAGATGATCAAAAAAAACGGTATCATGGATAGTTTTGTGAATTATGATATGCCGGGACAGGCTGCCGGACGGATCTGGATCCGTGGCAGACTCATTGAAAGCCGTGGAGATGTGAATGTTTTGGCGGCTTTGATCCAGGATGTGTCCCGTCTGCAGAAACTGGAGACGGAACTGGCTATTCAGAATGAGAGGTATCGCCTGCTGGAAGAGACTTCCAATGAGATTTTGTTTGAAGTTGATTTTGATAAAGATACTATGTGTTATTCGTTTAAAGAAATGGACGGAGAACTGATTCGTAAAAGGATTGCCCACTATTCCAGGGAACTTAAGAATAATCCAATTATCCATCCGGATTTCATGGATGAGTTTATAGGGCATCTGGAAGAGGCAAGAAGGCATAAGACCCGGGGAAGTTTTGAGTATTTAAGTAGTATATCCGGACATGGATATGAGTGGCATCATATTGTCTATAATAGTATTGCAGATGAAAGTGGAAATATTAAGCGGGTTGTGGGAAGAATCCGAAATATACATGACGAAGTACTTAGCCGGAAGGCGGCAGAAAGCCAGCAGCCGGCACTGCAGAATGTGTATCATGGAATCAAAAACCAGATTCAGAACCGGATTGCCGTATCAGAACTGGATGACTGTCATGAGCTGGTGCTGATCGCGGTCGATCATTTTCGTAGTATTGTGAAGAATAATGGCGTGGCCTGTGGCGATGTAGTTATGAATTGTCTTATTGATCTGATTGATATCCGGCTGGGGTCCCAGTGTATTTTTGATCAGATAGAAGATGGCAAAATGATGCTGTATTTTAACAATGCACAGCCGGAAGAAATTGATGATGCTATTCTTCATATTTTAGATGACATGGAAAAGAAAAAATATCAGATTGCAGATCTTACTACTACCTGCAGCGGAGCAGCTGTTGTGCGGCAGGGGGCAGTGGATGTTGTCAGTTTCATGGATGAGGCCGAAGAGGCACTGCATCTTGCAAAGATAACCAAAGGCAGACGATATATTCGTATATAGTGAATGGAGGTTTCAATGGCAAAGAGTAAAAAGATAAAGAAACATAGAAAATTCTGGCTGGTTGTAAAGATCCTTATTTTGGTCATTCTTCTGACTGTGCTTGGGGGCGGCTTGTTTTTGTATCTCAAATACGGCGACGAAGTGATCGGTATGCAGCAGGAAGCGAAAGAACTTGTTGCCCAGTCTACGGAAGATACATTCCGCAGTTCTGAAACTACCATAGCCTATACCAAAAAAGGCAAGCAGCTGGCCGTGCTGAAAGGTGATAAAGATGCCTATTATCTTACTATCGATAAAATTCCTAAATATGTGCAGGATGCATTCCTTGTAACAGAAGACAAGAAGTTTTATCAGCACGATGGAATTGATATGAAAGGAATCTTTCGTGCTGCTGTAGCGTTGATTAAAAATAACGGAGAAAAGAAACAGGGTGCCTCTACCATTACCCAGCAGCTGGCACGAGGTGTTTTTTTGAACACGGACAAGACCTATGAGCGAAAGATCAAGGAGATTTTTATCGCCCGGGAATTGGAGAAAAAATATTCAAAAACAAAAATTTTAGAGTTTTACTTAAACTCCGTATATTTTGCCAATGGATATTATGGAATCGAGGCGGCAGCCAAAGGGTATTTCAGCAAGAGCTGTCAGGATCTGTCTCTGGCCCAGATTTGCTTCCTGTGTTCGATCCCTAACAACCCCAATCTCTATAATCCGGAAAAGAATATGGACAACACGCTGAAGCGTAAAAACCGTATTCTGGATCAGATGCTGTCGGACGGCGTGATCAACCAGGTAGAGTATGATGAAGCCTATAATGAAGAGATTAAGCTTAATATACAGAAGGTAACAAAGAGAAACTACATCCAGACTTTTATAACCAATTCAGCAACCAAGGCGCTGATGAAATACAATGGATTTGATTTCCAGTATTCCTTTAGTTCAGACAGTAAGAAAAAGGACTACGAGGAAGAATATGAAGATGCCTATGCAACAGCGCAGCAGATGCTTTTAAATAAAGGATACAGGATTTACACATCCATTAATCTTACTAAGCAGAAACAACTGCAGAAGGCAGTGGACGATAATCTGGCATCCTTTAAGGAAAAAACAGATGACGGCGTATACAAAATGCAGGGATCGGCAGTCAGTATTGACAATAAGACCGGCCGCGTGGTGGCCATCGTAGGCGGCCGCAGCCAGGAAACGGAAGGGTACTCCCTGAATCGTGCCTATCAGTCGTTCCGTCAGCCGGGAAGTTCCATCAAACCACTAGTCGTATATACCCCGACTCTGGAGCGGGGCAGTACCGCCAGGACTACGGTATACGACCATAAATTCAATGGAGGTCCGTCAAACTCCGACGGCCGCTACTATGGTTATGTGTCACTGCGGTTTGCAGTAGAACATTCCCTGAATACGGTGGCATGGCAGTTGTTTGATAAATTGACACCGGAAGTTGGTCTTGGTTATCTGCAGGAAATGCATTTTACCAAGCTCGTTAAATCCGATTATCATGATTCGGCGGCACTGGGGGGACTTACCTATGGTGCCAGTTCGCTGGAGATGGCTTCCGCTTATGCTACGCTGGCCAATGACGGTAAGTTCAGAGAACCTACCTGTATCATAAAGATCCAGGATGCAGATGGCAATGTCATCATTGACGACAGCATCAAAGAGAAAAAAATATATGATGAAGATGCGGCCCATGCCATGGTAGATATTCTGAAAGGCGTCTTTACAAGCGGAACGGCCAGAGGCCTGTCCTTGAACAACGGAACTGCCTGTGCCGGAAAGACCGGTACTACAAATGATCACAAAGATGGATGGTTCTGCGGTTTTACACCGTATTATACAACGGCTGTGTGGGTAGGATACGACTCACCAAAAGAAGTGTCAGATCTGTACGGATCCAGTTATCCGGGACGGACCTGGAAGCAGTACATGGATGCGATTCATGAAAAACTGCCGGTAAAACAGTTTGAATTCACTTTATCCAGTACTTACAGCGGTACAGGAAGCAGTGGCAGCAGCAGTGGAAGCTACTCCTCTTCCAAGGACAGCAGTAGTTCATCCAGTTCGGATAAGGACCAGTCTTCCGTAGATACGGATCCGGATGACAACAATGATGTAGATACAGATCCAAGTGACAGTCAGGCGACGAAAGCACCGGCTGCCGTTACGGATGCTCCGACGATTACAGATGCTCCGGTGACAGCAGAACCGGAACCGGCGGCCACAGAACCGCCTGACCAGGATAATACCGGTGGCGACGCAGGAACTGACACTACGGATCCAAACACAGAGCAATAAGAATAAAAAGAAAACCAGTCATGGATGAGGAAGATCCCGCATCTGTGGCTGGCTTTTTTTATGAAAATAAAAACCCACCGGCATATATGCCGATGGGTAAATGCAATCATAATTAAGAAATTTATTTCTGATGATATTTCTTGAGGATCTTTTCGATACGCTCAGTAGGATTCAGGTACTCTGCGATAGAGCAGTCATGATTCAAAGTATCAATGAGCAAAGCAATGTATTTACTCATATCTACATTGATGTAATACTCTCTCTCAAGAAGTTCCTGTGGCTGATATACAAGGTTTGTAGTCATAACACGGTAGATCAGGCCACTTTTATAAGCTTCGTCAAATTTTTTCAGGCCGTTGGTAAACAGACCAAAGGTAGAAGCAACAAAAATACGATTTGCCTTACGGCGTTTTAATTCAGTGGCAACATCAATCATACTTTCACCGGAAGAAATCATATCGTCAATAACAACCACATCTTTGCCGGCAACATCGGAGCCTAAGAACTCATGAGCAATGATAGGGTTGCGTCCTTCTACGATCTTGGTATAATCTCTTCTCTTATAAAAAGTACCCACATCTGTGCCGGCAACATTGGCGAAGTAAATAGCACGGCCCATAGCACCTTCATCCGGACTGATGATCATCATATTCTCGCTGTTCATATGAATATCATCTACATTCGCAAGCAATGCTTTGATAAACTGGTAGGTAGGCTGAACGGTCTCAAAACCTTTCAGCGGAATCGCGTTCTGTACACGAGGATCATGTGCATCAAAAGTGATAATATTATCGACGCCCATATTGGTCAATTCCTGAAGCGCAAGAGCACAGTCTAAAGATTCACGAGAGCTGCGCTTGTGCTGTCTGCTTTCATAAAGGAATGGCATGATAACAGTGATTCTTCTTGCCTTACCACTGATAGCAGCGATCATTCGTTTTAAATCCTGGTAGTGGTCGTCTGGTGACATATGGTTGACCTGGCCGCATACTGTATAGGAGAGATTGTGGTTACAGACATCTACCAATAAATATACATCTTTACCACGGACTGACTCGTTCAAAATTCCCTTTGCTTCACCGGAGCCAAATCTAGGACATACAGCATCAATGATGTAGGATTCCTTTTTGTAGTTGGTGAAATGGATGGATGAACCAGGTTCAGATTGTGTGCGCCATCCGGCAATGTAAGCATCTACTTTCTCGCCGATGGGACGGCTGCTCTCCAAAGGGATGATGGCAAGGTCACCATAAGGGATAATCTTTGTTAAATCTTTTTGACTCATTGTGTTTTTTCCTCCAGAATAAATTAAGAATTAAGGTTGCGTTGCATAATTGCCTTTTTCAGGCGTATATCATCACCTGTTAATTTTAACAGGGTATAATTACTTGTCAAGCGGGAAAAAATCCGCTCGCTGTAGTCGTCCCGCAGATCATCAAAAGATAGGTTGGTAGAAATAATAGTTGAGTGACGATGATTGAGGCGGGTATCAATACAGTGATACAGCTGGGATGAAGTAAATCCATTGTTCAATTCGGTTCCCAGATCGTCAATAATAAGCAGATCACTGTCCAGAATATAGGCAACCGTGGCGTTTTTTTCGTCAAAAGGCATATCACGGTCAAATTTGTACGCTTCTAAAATATCAAATAGTTTCAAAGAAGTCAAGTAAACAACTGTATGAGACTGATCTAAAAGTTCTTTGGCGATACAGTTAGCAAGGAAAGTCTTGCCTACGCCCGTATTGCCATATAACAGCAGATTGTCTGACTGGGTGTCAAAGTTTTTGACAAAATCCCTGGCGGTATTGAGAATGTTTTTCATATTCTCTCTCGGTGTTAGTCCGGTGGATTCTTCCGTATAATCGTCGGAGTAAAAGTCCAGACTGAAATGGGCAAAATTCTCTTTTTCCAGAATCTGCTGGAGATTGGACTGGGAGTAGAGATAGGTCACGATCTCTTTTTCCAGACAATGGCACTTGGCAGTACCGATGTATCCGGTGTCCTGACAGTCCGGGCATACATAAACCGGCTGCAGATAGTCGGCCGGATAGCCGTGGCTGGTCAGCAGATCTTCCTTCTGCTTTGTGATCTCCCGGATCTGCTGCTCCAGATCTCCTGTGTTCTGTCCACGCTGCAGTTTTGCCTGGGCGTGCTGCAGGGAAAGTTCTGAAATCTGCTGCTCCAGTGCCCGGTATTCAGGAATCTGGCGGTGGATCTCATCCAGGCGCATACGCTCTGTATTCTGACATTGGAACTGTCGCTTATAATAGATGGACATGATCTCATCAAACTGGCTGTTAGTAAGTTTCATAAGTGCCTGCTATACCTCCTTTATGATCAGGACCGGTTCCCCTGAAGAAGCTGTTTTTCCAGAGAGGATACTTCTTTTTGTGAATAATCACGCTGTGGGAACTGGTTAAACTGGTTCCGTCCGTGAGAACGAGGTTTTTCCTTTTTCTCTTTTTTCTTTTCTTTAAAAGCCTGATCTTGTTTTTCGATATCCTGAAGACAGGTGACATTTTGCTCATGCCATTTCTTCAAGATGCTGCCGGCGTAATGGAAATTTGTTTCGCCTGTCTGCAAAACAGTGCGCTTGCAGGCTTCTTCCAGGATGGTGCTGTCAAAATTGTACTTACACCATTCGTCTACAATGGTAGTTTCTGCCGGCGCCAGGCTGCGCTTAAAGCCAAAGGCCTTGCGTACAAGAAGGTAGGCTGTGTTGTAATCCTGGGATTCTGTCAGTGCTTCTTCCCGTGTCTTTATTCCTTTTTTGGCCCAGTTAATACCGATGGCCTCAATGTACTTAACCTGTTTTTTGCCTTTATTTACAGCGGTTTCGTACATGGAACATACCAGGTCGGAAGAAAAACCTACATCACACATGAAATAAAGTATGTTCTGTAAATGAGAAGGGGATATGGTGGTTCCCAAAAGTTGTTCTACAGTTGTAATAGTTTTCTTGATCTCCACGTCATTGGAAAAGGCTTCTGCCTGCAAAGGCGAATAATTTTGCCGTGGCGGCAGCGAAGTCTCTTCTGTCACTCTGGATACGGGTTCTGCCGGCGCTTCTGAAACAACAGGAGTCTCCGGGATGGAAATCGTCTCATCAGAGATGGACGCAGAATCCAGAGAAGCGGCAGCTTCCGGGGAAAAATGAGACGAAGTTCCGGTCTCCGGTGCTCCGGAAGAACCAATAGTAAGGGAGAGGATCTCGTCCCCGCTCTGCTCCAGAGAGATCAGACCATGCTTGTCCCAGTAGCGCAAGGCTCTGAGAATATCATTTTCCGTACACTCCAGAAGATCTGCCAGAGCACCTACTGACAAATCCGGTAAAGCATCTTTATTCTGGCTGGCCATCTGTAAAAGAAGAAAGACTTTTACATAGTTGCCATTGGCTGGAATCATATGCTCTGCGATAAACCGGTTATTCAAAATTGTATATTGGTCATTATATGTAGATTTAATGAAAAAGCTCATAATAGTCACAATTCCTTTCAATTTGCATGATGAGTATAACATAAAGAAAAAACAGTTGCAAATGACAAAAAAGTGTGTAATTTTGGATTAAAATTGTTGTTAATAATGTTGATAATGTTGACAACACATGTTCGATTGTACTATTTTAGTAGAAAATAGGGGCAAAAACAACGAAAAACCGTTGGTTTTCAAAAAAATCACAAAAAAGCAACATATGAACCAAAAAAAGTTATTAAAAAATTATCCACAACCCATTCATGTGCCGGATTGTGGATAATGTTGTTGATAAAGTGCATAACTTATGCTTTCAATATATTTTCACCGATTTCTACAATGTTTCCGGCACCCATAGTTATCAACAGGTCGCCGTGGACTAAATTTTCTAGAATAAATTTTTCAATCTCATCGAAACTATGGAAGTAGAATACTTCTTTTCCCAGTTTTTTCAGCTCATCGGCAATGTTCTGAGAAGAAATATCACCGGGATCTTTTTCTCGGGCTGCGTAGATGTCAGCCAGGATCACTTTGTCAGCCAGAGCCAGTGAAGAGGCGAAGTCTTTCAAAAAGGCTTTTGTTCTGGTGTAAGTGTGAGGCTGGAAAGCACACCATAATGTTTTATGAGGATAATTCCTGGCTGCCTTTAAGGTGGCAGCAATCTCTGTTGGGTGGTGGGCATAATCATCAATAATAGTGAAACCGTTCTTTACACCCTTTAACTCGAAGCGTCGGTCTGTGCCATGGAAGGCGGTCAGCGCCCGCTGGATCGTATCGTATCCGATTCCATACAGGGAAGCCAGCGCCAGGCAGGCCAGAGTGTTAGAAACATTGTGGAGTCCTACTACATTCAAGTGATAGTGTTCTTTTTTCTCGCCATTTACATACAGGTCGAAACTTCCGTGGCACTCGTTGTCAAAAGAAATATTTTTGGCGGTAAAGTCAGCATCCTCTTTGTCCACAGAGTAAGTAATGACTTTGCAGGAAAGTCCTTCTGTGATCTCCTGGTAATCATCAATATCCCGGTTGATGATCAAGGTGCCATGGGCCGGGATCAGTTCGGCAAATTTGCGGAAAGAGTGGCGGATGTCAGCCAGATCTTTGAAAAAGTCCATATGGTCTTCTTCTATATTCAGTATGATACCGACAGTTGGGAAAAATTTCAGGAAACTGTTGGTATATTCACAGGCTTCGGTAATGAAATGCTCGGAGTGTCCTACCCGGATATTGCCGCCGATGGCCGGAAGTATGCCTCCTACGGATATCGTCGGATCCAGATCTGCCTCCAGAAATACATGGGATGCGATGGAAGTGGTCGTTGTTTTTCCGTGGGTGCCGCTGATAGCAATGGCAGAGGAATAATTTTTCATAACCTGGCCCACCATGGCAGCCCGCTCCATCATAGGAATCTCCAGTTCTTTGGCCCGGACTATTTCCGGATTGTCAGATTTGACAGCAGCGGTATAAACAACTAAATCGATAGAATCAGTAATATTTTCTGCTTTCTGGCCATAAACTACTTGTATGCCAAGGCTTTCCAGATGATCGGTAATCTTGCTTTCGTGCCAGTCGGAACCGGTAACGGTAAAGTCAAAGGAATGAAGCAGTTCAGCGAAGCCGCTCATGCTGATGCCTCCGATCCCGATAAAATGTACATGACAAGGATGATTAAAATCTATTTTGTACATAGGGTACCCCTTTCTTATTTTGGATAAAAATTATAGTTACTTATAATTATATATACACCTGTGA
>PPYE01047632.1_pt1 | contig 13565 bp, 9 predicted proteins | sample 1559881 | NCBI WGS metagenome assembly PPYE01 (sample SAMN08240022, study PRJNA423297) | Human gut metagenome, whole genome shotgun sequencing project.
GCTGCCTGTAGATCACGAATTCCGCAAGACCGGCTCTTTCCCCGATCTCTGTGACCACTGTTTCCGCAATCTTTTTTTCCTGCTCCGCAGCCCATTGCGCGTAGGTCACCCGCAGCTTTGCCAGTTCTGCTTCATACTTTTTATCCTGTTGTCTGACAAGCATCTGCTTTACTGACGTCCGAATGCTCAAGTTTCCTGTCTCCTTAGAAAAATTTTTTCACCGCTCCCACCATGTCACTTGCCACAGCAAGGGGAATCTGCACGATCTCCATTTTCACAGTCAGGATGTTCTCTGCCTTTCTGTCCAATGCATCCACACGGATCGTCAGATTCGGATCCTCCGTGGGAAATACCACGCTGGGATGCTCCGCACCGTCTGCGGACTTTAAGATTTTTCCATTGGTGGTAACGATCTTTTTGTCCTGCACAGGAACCGGCTGTCCGTTCATGGTAAGCTCCCGGATTTTACACACGCAGGCGCACATGGCCGGATCCAGCCGTAAATAATGGACATTTCCATCGAAATTCACCGTAAATTCCGCCTGTTTTTCCTCTGCATAGACGTTCTCCGGGAAATAGGAATTTTCTTCGGAAAATCCCTGTCCCTTGTCCTCATAGATCTGTACCCTGAGTTCTCCCTCCGTCTGACGGAACCGTCCGATCCATTCCGTGGGCTTATAAATTTCGCCGCCTAAGAGATTGCGGATCTCACCCATGGACAATTTCTGTCCGGTCACATATTTCTGAAATTCCATCTCCTGCTCTCTGTACTGTCTGGCTTCGTTTTCCGTGATGCCCAGACGATCCAGAATACGATCCAGTTCCAGTGCATTACGTCTTTCATCTTCCAGTACATAACAGTATACAGCCCGGAAGGCCAGAGCTCTGGTCTCTATGGGACGGTCAAAAGTCCATTCATAATCAATCAGTGTCCAGTGGTCACCATCCACCAGAATATTGGCAAAGATCAGATCAAAGTCCGCCACCGGCACATCCTCCCCGTAGCCCACTCTCTCCAGATATTCTGCGAACAGGTTGTGAAATCCCTCCACATCCTGCCTGTCCAGGCATTCGTCCATCAGTTCCGACAGCGGTCTGCCCGGCACGAACTCAAATTCCGCATAAGGTATGCCGTTCTCTTCTCTCAGATGGCAGACATTGACATCCAGACTGCTTCCCGCATACCGTTCCTTCAATTTTTCATAAGCCTCCGGCATATGACGCACATGGGCTTCCGCTTCTTTTGTCAGCGGATATTTTCGGACCGTCTTACAGCCTTCCTTGTCCCGCAGGATCTCGGTGCGGATCCGGAAGCTTTCCGCACGGTCATTGGAATATCTGGCATATTTCAGATCCAGAGGTGCTCCGATCACCGCCATATAGGAATTGGAAAAAACGGAAAACAATCCTTCCTCCACAATTCCGTCAAAAGCACTCTTCTCATCGAACAACAGCATTCTGTCCCGGTCAAAATTCCGCAGATTGTTGGACAGCTCTCCACGTCCTGGAAGATAAGCATCGGAATAGACTGTGGTCATAAATTTATAATCGGGATACGGATAATAAAAACTGCGTTCTCCCACACCGCAGGCATCGAAAATGCGCTCCAGCTTTTTCCGGGAAAACGTGCGTACCACACCGCCCTCCGGATAATTTTCAATGCCGGAAAACCAGCTGCCCAGATGATCTTCCTTGCATCCGGCAAAATATTTCAATCCGTATTTGTTCTCAATGGCAATCACGATCCTGCCGTCCGGTGCCAGATGCTTCTGCAGGATCTTAAGGAAATCCTCGTAAGGCGTCTTGCCGCCTATGTAAGCCTGTCCGTACTCAAAAACACCGATCAGACAGATATAGTCATAGTCTGCGGGAAGTTCCGGTTCCACATCCGTGAAATTGCCCACATGGATCGTCACATTTTCACATTCGCTGTGGCGGTAGGCGTTGATCAGGCTGCGCTTCTTCGAGAGATCCACACAGGTCACTTCCCCGGCTTTTCTTGCCAGTGCACCCGTGATGGCTCCGCATCCACTGCCCACTTCCAGCACTTTCTCTGTTTTCTGTATGGGAAGGAAATCCACGATATTTTCCCGGAGAGCAGACAAATGATACAGGATCGGCCAGCTCTTTCGCTCCGCAATGATCCTGTCATATTCCACCGTACTGTATTTTTTTACAATGTCTAAGATCTCGTCCTCCACACTGCCGTCGCAATAATAATCCTCGCCGGGATATTTATCCAGATTCAGTGTGATCTTCCCGATGGTCTCTGTCATTCCTTACTTCTCCTCCGCATCCCATACTTTTGTTTCGGAATCCATATCATAATATCCTACGGTGTTCTTGTCCGATACCACCGTAATATTCAAGGCATCATACAGTCTGTGATATACCTCGAAGGTATCCTGATTGTAGCCGGTCACTCCCAGAGACAGCAGATACTCACCACCCTGTAAGTTCATCTTCTGGGTAAAAGTCACATTTTTCACCTCTCCCGGCTCCACGCTGTCCAGAAAAGCCTTTTCAATCATGGTATTTGTACCGGTGATCTCCACACCGATGACGTTTTTTACAGAAAATGCAAAAATGGGGGCCGGAATATGATCCATAAAACGAACCCGCATATGGATGGTAAACATACTGCCCTTCAGGATCGCATTGGTGGGAACCCCTCTGTCATCCGTAATGTAAAATTCCTCAATCTGTGCCTGCTTCGTACCGTATTCCAGGGCATTGGGATTCTGCCCCTTGGCCTCCATGGAAGCCTGGGAAGCATCGGTCCCCTTCTCATCTGCTTTTTGGGCAGCTACTCTCTGCAGGTCTTCATCATCCAGCAGACTGGCAGTCTCTTCTCCCACACTCTCCGGGCCATCATACTGTCCCACCAATACCCTCTTGTAGGTGTCGATCATAGCCTTGGGACTGCCTTCGCCCAGGATATTTCCCTGATTCAGCAGATATACACGGTCACAATATTTGCTGATACTGCTCAGATCATGACTGACGAACACAATGGTCTTGCCCATCTTCTTGAATTCTTCGAATTTATGATAACATTTTGCCTGGAAAAATACGTCACCGACACTCAGAGCCTCATCCACGATCAGGATCTCCGGCTCGATATTGATGGCCACCGCAAAGGCCAGCCGGACGAACATACCGCTGGAATAAGTCTTCACCGGCTGATAGACGTAATCTCCGATATCCGCAAAACTTAAGATCTCCGGAAGCTTTGCCTCGATCTCCTTCTCGGAAAATCCCATCATCGTCCCGTTCAGATACACATTTTCAATGCCGTTATATTCCATATTGAATCCGGCACCCAGCTCCAGCAGAGCGGAAATACGGCCATTTACCAGCACTCTTCCCGAAGTGGGATTCAATACACCGGTGATGATCTTCAGGATCGTGGATTTACCGGAACCGTTGGTACCGATAATACCCACCGTTTCTCCCTGATAGATCTTCATGTCCACACCCTTCAGGGCATAGTGAAGCTTATGCTTCGTCTTTTTTCCGAAGCCGAAAGCCTCCTTCATCCGATCTGAGGGCTTATCATATAGTTTATAGATCTTCTGGACATTATCGACTTCAATGGCCAGCTTTTTCTTTTCCTGCATCAATTTTAATCCTCGCTTATCAGCGTTACACTGTCTTTGTCATACCATATGGCCAGAGAACGGTTGGCCTCGTTATTTTCATCCTCCGAGAGGTCTCCCATGCACAAAAACCAGGGCTTGTAGTGATAAGGTTGCAGCTGTACATCATCCTCATCTCCCAATAGCTTCTCCACCCGTTCCAGATATTCCTGATGGAAATTATACGCTTCTCCGGTATGCACATAGTAATAGGCCCCATAAGCCGAATAATGTCCTGCCTGATTGGGTGACACCTGAAAGATCATGATAAATTCCAGACCCATAATCGCATAAAACCACCACACTGCGGCTCCGTTCCAGTTCGCCAGCCATCTTGCCGCGCTGCCTGATGCCTTCTTCTGCAGTCTTTGCTGCAGCCAGCCACACCAGTATATTTCGTTCAGGAACAACAGCAATAAATATGTGATCTTCACCGCATTCAGAGTTCTGGACAATCCGGCATGTCCGAGGGAATACAGGCTTGGGGTGTAACCGGTGGCATACAGGCAGAAGGACCACAGAAGTACGACTCCCGGATACCGGAAACGATACTCCGTCTCCTTAAGTGCCTGCCAGATCAGGGGTAACAGCATCACCATTACCATAAGAACAATAGATCCTGTAAACTCTGGAAGATGTTTTACTCCTTCCAGAAAAGATCTGCCGATGGACTCCAGGGGACTGTATCCCCAGCCGACATAGCTGCGGGCCCGCACGGAATTGCCCGGTGCCGCTACATTCAGCCCAAATCCTATAATGTATACCAGCGTAGCAGGCAACAGCCACAGTCCCTTTTTCCGGTGTTCCACTACCACACTTATAAACAGAATCGTCAACAGCGATAAAAGTCCCTGCAATGCCGTGACAAAATTGCTTCCGGCCGTGATCATGGAAAGCAGTATCGAGGCCGTAAATAGCAGCCCGGTAGCAGTTCTTCCTTCTGCTCTCTCCAGGCAGATTGCCACAGACAACATCAACAATCCAAAGCCGTGCATTCCCACGTAATGAACTCCGCCGTTATACCAGTAGAAGCCACTCTGTGCGGAATAAATAAACATAAAGACTGCCACTGTAATCACTGCCTGTGCTGCCAGGCCGGTCCACTTTTCCATGCCCAGTACTTTCCGCAGGATCACATGGGTAAATGTCATGGTACCCGCCAGCAATAGCAGCAGGATGAACACTGGACCGAGGAAATAATACTGTTCTCCCCAGATTGCCGGCATCAATGCCATAAAGAAAATAGAAGAATAGGTTCCCTGCCACGCATACCACTGCGTTCTGGAGCAATCCAGTGCACCGGAGATGGCAGCCCATTTTGACTGTTCCTGCTCCATGGCAGCTCTGGCAAATCTTCCGAAATTGTAATCATCATAATACGGAACCGCATAGACTGTCAGACGAAACAATGGAATCATCGTCAACAGCAGTAGTCCGCAGCATCCCACGGCCAGCAGGATCTTTCCCGGCTTCCATAACCAAAATTTTCTAATTTTTTCACGAGCACCCTTCAATTACTTTCACCCTTTCTGTTTTCCCCACAACAGTTTTGTAATGCAGCTCCTCCCCACAAGGTTCTTCATCTATAAAAGTTTTGCTATGCTCTGTTTTTTATAATACGATTTCTCCGTTCTTCGAACTCTCGAAATCGTAACAATCATTCGTATTATAGCACGTCTGCGAAATGTACCTTCAATCGTTTGAAAATAACGGCTCCCAACCCGAACAGTACTACCGTTACGATCCAGAAATACATGGTGGAAAAGAAATCCTGGAAAAACCATTCCTTCTCATAAATAGCACTTCGATAACCGTTTACAATATACACCAGCGGATTCAGCTTCAGAATCGTGATCCAATTGCCGGACAGGGAATCCAGATTCCACAAAATAGGAGTGGCCCACATGCCGATCTGCAATCCGATACTGATGATCTGGGACAGATCCCGGAAAAAAACTACTACTGCACAGGTCGTGTAGCTTAGCGCCAGTACGAAAACAAACAGGCAGAAACTATAATAAATGATCTGTGTAGTATATATGGTAGGATAATATCCGTAGATAGCGGCCACGATCAACAACAGACACACAAAAAATACATGAATAAAGGTGGCTGCAATGATCTTGATGATAGGCAGGATACTGATCTTAAATACTACTTTTTTCACCAGATAGTTATATTCCAGCAGCGCATTGGTTCCATTGTTTAGTGCCTCACTAAAATAGAACCAGGGCACCAGTCCCGCCGTCAGGAACAATACGAAGGGCACTTCCACTCCTTCCCGCAGGGGAGTACTCGTATTGCCCATGATCTTGTCGAAGACAATATAATACATTGCCACGGTGACCACCGGCTGCGCCATGGCCCATACCGCACCCAGATAAGATCCCGCATATCTTTTTTTGAAATCATTTTTGGCCAGTTTCCAGATCAGATGACGGTTCTGGAACAGTTCCACCGGCAGTCCGGTGAATTTATCATACCAGTGAATAAAAGCAACGCATGCCGCCGCGATCACTACGCAGGAAATGATCTTCTTGGCCAGTTCCTGTCCCGGATCTGCCGCAGGTCCCGGATTCTTATGGAATACAATGAGCACCGCCATGATCACTGCCGCTGTCACAAACAGGGTAATACCCGTTTTCTTACTTACCTTCATTCTCTTTTTCCTTCACGTACTGTTCCAGTGTGCCCCACTTGGTATCCTTCTCGGAAAGCGTCAGTTCCATACCTTCGGGAATCGGCCATTTTACACCGATATCCGGTGTATTGTAAGCAATACCGCCCTCATCATCGGGATGATAAAAATCCGTACATTTATAGCAGAATTCCGCATAATCCGACAGTACCAGAAAACCATGTGCAAAATTCTTCGGGATAAAGAACTGCTTCTTGTTCTCTTCAGACAAAAGCACTCCGTACCACTGGCCGAAAGTCCTGGAACCTTCCCGCAGATCCACTGCCACGTCATAGACTTCTCCGCGGATCACGCGCACCAGCTTGTCCTGAGGAAAATGTTTCTGGAAATGCAGTCCACGCAATACACCCTTCTTGGAAGCGGACTGATTGTCCTGTACGAACACCTCAGGAATTCCCGCAGCCTTGAAATCGTTATAATTGTAAGTCTCCATAAAATATCCTCTGGCATCTCCGAATACCGTAGGAGTAATGATCTTTAATCCTTCAATTTCACAGGTTTCTACTGTTATTTTACCCATTTATTTCGTCCTCACTCTTTATTTTTATTGACTATTCGTAGGTGATATTCATGTCCACACGACCTTCGATGCCGTCCACTTTTCCCTTGGAGGTATACTGCCAGGTCTTATAATATCCCTGATATAACGGAACACTGCGATACTCTGCCAGCCAGATATGATAGTTTTCCAGTCTTGCTGTCTGCAGATTATTGTTGTACCAGTTACGGCTGGCATAGACACCCGCCGTGTATCCGGCATTTTCTATGGTCCTGCAGAACGCTTCACATACCAGTGTTCTGGTCTCAGCATCCAGACTGTCCGCACGGCCGTTACCGCCCGCACCTTCGGTATCGATAAATACCGGATAGTTCAGCCGGTAATCCCGGATCAGTTCGATCACCGCGGAAGCCTCTTCCACAGCTTCCTTCTCATCCACAGCCTGGGTGAAAAAGTATACGCCCACCGGAATTCCTGCGGCCTGTGCCCCCTTCATGTTCGTCACGAACATGGGATCTTCCACCAGGCTTCCGGTTACCGAACCGCGGTATCCGGCACGGATAATGGCAAACTGCACTCCTGCATTTTCCACCTTATCCCAGTCGATCTCCTTGTTCCATTTGGAGACATCGATACCGACCTTTGCATTACCGGACGTGGTCTGCAGCTTCTTGATCTCTGTCTTGTCCGCATCTGCCAGAGCATCTGCCACGGCGCTGTCCTCGGCTTCTGCATCCACTTCATCCTCCGTCTTGATCAACAGGGAAATATCGTCAATGGCCAGATACTCCACTTTATCCTTGACGTGAACTCTTGTCTCACTGACCGGAACCTTATATCCCTCAATGGGAAGGAGCTCAATATAATAGTCTCCGGAATCCAGATCTCCAATGTAAATGATACCGTCCTGATCCAGATCCTTGTAATCTCCCAATCCGTCCAGTCGTACGTAGAAGCTCTCCCCGGTCACCGGACTTCCTTCGTTGTCCACGATCTGGATCCGCAGATCCTTTTCTATGGAGGTGGCTACCAGAGATAGACGGTTGCTGTTATCCTTTGCAGCTTCCAGAATTGGATTTACTTCCTGATCAAAAAACGTATTATCTTTTAAAAATGCCTTCAGATCATTGCCGATCTGACCATCCGGTGAGACCGTCTCTTCTGCCTGATCGCCATTTTCCGCCGGAGATGCACTGTCACCCGCTCCGGCATTCTGAGTGCCGGATGCCGGCGGTCCGGAAGCTGCCGTAAACTGCTCCCTGTTGACATACATGACCAGCAGTGCCACCAGCAGGATCACCGCCATGGAGGCCAGAATCGCCATTTTCCGCAGCTTAGAGTCCATTTGCTACCTCTACCAGATATTTTCCGTAGTTCGTCTTAAGCAGCGGCTCTGCCAGAGCAAGCAGCTGCTCTTTGTCAATGAATCCTCGCTTGAAAGCGATCTCTTCAATACAGGAAATGTACAGACCCTGTCTCTTCTGGAAAGCCGCCACAAAATCTGCCGCATCCAGAAGGGCATCATGATTGCCGGTATCCAGCCATGCAAAGCCTCTTCCCAGTGTCTCTACCTGTAAACTGCCTCTGTTCAGGTACTCGTTGTTGATGCTGGTGATCTCAATCTCTCCTCTTGCAGAGGGCTTTACATTCTTTGCGATCTCCACTACAGCATTGTCATAGAAATACAGTCCGGGAACCGCATAATTGCTCTTGGGATGCTCCGGCTTCTCCTCGATGGAAAGTGCCTTGCCGTTCTCATCAAATTCCACTACACCGTATTCTCTGGGATCACGCACATAATAGCCGAAAATAGTTGCGCCCTTTTCTCTGGCAGCTACTCTGCGCAATACTGCGGAAAAGCTCTGTCCGTAGAAAATATTATCTCCCAGTACCAGTGCCACTCTGTCATTACCGATGAAATCCGCACCGATGATAAAGGCATCTGCCAGCCCGCGGGGCTGATCCTGCACCGCATATTCCAGGTGCATGCCCAGCTGGCTGCCGTCTCCCAGCAATTCCTGAAATACCGGAAGGTCTCTTGGGGTGGAGATGATCAATACCTCTCTGATATCTGCCAGCATCAGTGTTGACAGGGGATAATAGATCATGGGTTTATCGTACACCGGCATGATCTGCTTGGAAATCGCTTTTGTCAGGGGATACAGTCTGGTTCCGGAACCTCCCGCCAGTATAATTCCTTTCATTTCGTCCTCCGATCCGCCCTTTTCGGGCTTCTTTTTACTTGTTTTTTAACACACCGAATGGGAACGACGTTCATCGTTCCCATTTAACAGGTATTCTTTACTTTTCTTCGTACATCTCATTGTAGTACTTCTGGTAATCACCGCTGGTCACATTATTCATCCAGTCTTCATGCTCGAAGTACCAGGCGATGGTCTTGCGGATGCCTTCCTTGAACATGGTCTCGGGATACCAGCCGATCTCTGCCTTGATCTTGTCCGGTGCAATGGCATATCTTCTGTCATGTCCCTTACGATCCTCCACGTAAGTGATCAGGTCGTTGTTAATATGTGCCTTGCGGGGATCGGAATCCGGAAGCATCTCCTGCAGAGTCTCAATGATAATGTGGATGATCTCGATATTCTGCTTCTCATTATGTCCGCCCACATTGTAGGTTTCGAACAGTCTTCCCTGTTCCTGTACCATATCGATAGCCTTAGCATGGTCTTCCACATACAGCCAGTCACGGACGTTCTTACCGTCACCGTAGACCGGAAGCTTTTTGCCATGCAATGCATTATTGATGATCAGAGGGATCAGCTTCTCAGGGAACTGGAAAGGACCGTAATTGTTGGAGCAGTTGGTAATGTTGGCAGGGAAATGATAGGTATCCATATATGCCTTCACCAGCATGTCCGAGCTTGCCTTACTTGCGGAGTAAGGGCTGTGGGGATCATACGGAGTGGTCTCATAGAAGAATGCATTGTCATCATCGGGAAGAGATCCGTAGACCTCATCTGTAGATACATGCAGGAACTTCTTGCCTTCTTTGAAGCTGCCATCGGGAAGCTCCCAGGCTGCCTTGGCACAGTTCAGCATCACTGCAGTACCCAGGACATTGGTCTGTACGAAGATCTCCGGGTTGCGGATACTTCTGTCTACATGGCTTTCTGCCGCAAAATGTACCACACGGTCGATATCATTCTCTGCGAAAATTTTGCTGATGGCATCCTTGTCACAGATATTAGCCTTGACAAAGGTGTAGTTCTCACGCTTCTCCACGTCCTTGAGATTCTCAAGATTGCCTGCATAGGTCAGTGCATCCACGTTGATGATACGGATTTCATTATCGTATTTTTTAAACATGTAATGAATATAGTTGGAACCGATAAAACCGGCCCCTCCTGTTACCAGATAAGTTCTCATTTTTTCTCCGTTCTGCGCACAGCGCATATTTTTTGTTATAGATAGGGATATTTTACCATAAAACAAGCAGGATATCAACACGGCTCCTCCGCACTTCGTGCTCTCGGATCCGTGACACACATTCGCATTCCGGACTATCGGCATTCTTAGCGCTGGGTATTAACACGGCTCCTCCGCACTTCGTGCTCTCGGATCCGTGACACCCATTCGCATTCCGGACTATCGTCCTACATGCTCATGTGTGTTTGATTTGCTAATAAAGTCCCAGCCTCGCCTGCAAGCAGTCGGTCTGGGCTTTATTGCAAATCTTAATATCCCAGGTAGCTGAGGTTCAGATCCACATTGCCGCTGATGCCGCTGACTTTTCCTGTGGATTTGTATTGCCACAGATCATAGCGTCCGGTGTAGGTGGGTGCTGCTGCATACTGGGCCAGCCAGATCTTGTAGCCACTCAGTGCACTTGCATCCATCTTCTGGCTGAGCCAGGTCTTGTTGGCATACACACCTGCGGTGTATCCTGCATTCTGAATGGTATTGCAGAATGCCTTACATACTGCCGTTCTGGTAGCGGAATCGATCTTATCACCTCTTCCGCCGCTTCCTTCCACATCCAGGAATACCGGATAGGAAATCTTGTAACCGCTGATACGGTCCAGTACCATGGAGGCTTCCTGTACTGCCTCGACCTCATCCACTGCCTGGGTAAAGAAGTATACACCCACTTTCAGTCCTGCTGCCGTAGCTCCCTTGATGTTGGTCTTGAAGGTAGGGTCATCGATCAGTGCTCCCTGAGAGGAACCGCGATAACCCACACGGATGATCACATAGCTGACACCGGAATTCTTCACGGCGTTCCAGTCAATTTTTCCATTCCACTTGGACACATCGATTCCCATGGTGCCGGAACCAACTACCAGAGATCCGTCACTGGCAAAATTGTATTTTGCGCCCTGAATGACCTGTTCTCCGGTAACCTTGTTGCCATCCGCTGTAAAGAAATAAAGCTTTCCGTCCAGTGTCTGCCATCCGGTGTATTTCACATCACCTTTGATAAAGAACTTAGAGGCAGTAAAGTAATCCGCATAGACTGCTTCACGATAGCTGTCACCATCCTGTACATACAGCTGTACACCGCTCTTGTCTTTCAGCTTGGTAGTTTTATCTTCTCTCGCATTGGAAGCCTTTACTGTTACTGTGCACTTGGCTTCCACCTTGTTGCTGCCTTCTGTATACGTTACCGTTACCGTAGCACTTCCCGCTTTCACACCGGTGATAGTAATGGTCTTGCCGCTTACAGCCACAGTTGCTATACCGGTATCGCTGGAAGCCGCACTTACGGTTCCACTTCCGCTGACTTTTGCGGTAACTGTATCCGTTGCCTTCTGATAAGTCGTCACTGCCGTTTTATCCAGAGTAATTGTCGCCGCCGGAGTCGCTGTAGGGGTTGCCGTAGGAGTCGCTGTAGGAGTTGCCGTAGGGGCCGCTGTAGGGGTTGCCGTAGGGGCCGCTGTCGGGGTTGCTGTTGCCGCCGGGGTTGCTGTTGCCGTCGGGGTTACTGTCGGAGTCGCTGTGGGCTCTGCAGTCGGGGATACTGTCGGTTCTTTTGTAGGTTCTGCTGTGGGCTCTGTTGTAGGTTCTGCTGTCGGTTCCGCTGTAGGAGACACTTCTGCCATCCGCAGGAACTTACCGCTGTAAGCCACCGTTACGGTCTCCGGATCGGTAATGGTATCCTTGGATACTTCTTTATAAGTATTGGCAGTCGCGGTACTTGCCACCCACTGCACAGTATCCTGCAGTGTTGACTCTACAGTAGTATCCTTGATCTGTGTATCCTCTTTTGCAGCATTGATCTCAGATTCTTTCTTGATCTCATTGGAGACATCGACCTTTTTATAGGCGATATCTTTCTTTACTTCTACTTTCTGTGCTGCTGTCGGCAGAACATAGTCCTTGTATTTATCATCCGTCAGTGCGTTTACCGCTACGGAGTAATTCCCCGGCGTAATACCCTTTTTATAGATAATACCGTCCATATCGTCATCAGTCCAGGTCTCGGTCTTGCCGTTGGGATCTGTGATGGTTACGCTGAAGGGTACGTTGGAGATCAGCTTGCCGGTCTTTTTATTGTTAAATTTGATCTTCAGATCCTTCTGTACAGAGACCAGCTCCAGTTCTACCGTACCGCCGTTGGTGTACTCTGCCTCTTCATATTCCTTCTGTTCTTCCGGATCTTCTTCTACCGCATTGGCTGCCGCGATCTTTGCCATCTGTGCGTCTGCCACTGCCAGAAGTCCCTGCTCACCGATCATCTGGATGCCGTCCAGCTGTGTTCCCACGCTGACGAACTCCGATACCTGTCCATCCACTGCCCGGGCACTGGCATAGACACTTCCGGTCACGATAGCCAGAATCAGTACCGCCACTCCGGTAGCTGCCATGATCCGGTCCATGGTACTCAGGTTCAGGAATTTTGTCCAGATTACAGCGATTCCGCCCTGCTTTTTGCCCCCGGTCTTTCTCCTGCCCGTGGGAGCCGGCTCTTCCTCGTAATCCTCGTCGGCATAATACTCCTCATCGTCACTCTCTTCGATGTACTCCACATCATCGGCATAGTACTCCTCACCGTCTTCTTCTCCGGTGTGCTCTTCCTCATCGGCATAGTACTCCTCACCGTCTTCTTCTCCGGTGTACTCTTCCTCATCAGCATAGTACTCCTCACCGTCTTCTTCTCCGGTGTGCTCTTCCTCATCGGCGTAGTACTCCTCACCGTCTTCTTCTCCGGTGTACTCTTCCTCATCAGCATAGTACTCTTCGCCGTCTTCTTCTCCGGTGTACTCTTCCTCATCAGCATAGTACTCTTCGCCGTCTTCTCCGGTGTACTCTTCCGCATCGGCATAGTACTCTTCACCGTCGTCTTCTCCGGTGTATTCTTCCTCATCGGCATAGTACTCTTCGCCGTCAGTCTCTTCCGGATACTCTTCTTCGTCGGCATAGTATTCCTCGCCGTCGTCTTCTCCGGTATATTCTTCCTCGTCCCAATCGTAACCATCCTGTACGTCTTCTTCCCAGTTACGATCCGGACGTTTTGTATGGTTAAATAATTTTTTCATCTGATCTATCCCTTCTGCTCATAATTCTCGGTGTAATAATTCCGTAACATTATAGCATTGTATTTTCCCCACATCAAGGCATTCACCCATTTCTTCAGAATTTCTTAAATCTTTCTAATATTATGGACTTTCTTTTCGTATAATAGTAAAATCAATATAACTCTTTTTACCACTACATTATTGAATTACCTGAAACGGAGAGAATACATGAAACGAAACAATAACAACCATAA
>PPYE01560274.1_pt1 | contig 13564 bp, 10 predicted proteins | sample 1559881 | NCBI WGS metagenome assembly PPYE01 (sample SAMN08240022, study PRJNA423297) | Human gut metagenome, whole genome shotgun sequencing project.
TTATTCCATATGAGAATTAAATTAGGAGGATTATTATGCCAAAGGTAAAGACAAAAAGAGCAGCTGCAAAGCGTTTTAAAGTAACTGGAACAGGTAAATTAAAGAGAATGAAAGCTTACAAGAGCCATATTCTTACAAAGAAGACTACTAAGAGAAAGAGAAATCTTAGACATGCAGCTATGACAGATGCAACTAATGTAAAGACAATGAAGAAGATTATGCCATATTTATAAGATATGGATGTCTGTGATTGATTATTAGGAGGAAATTAAGAAATGGCAAGAATTAAAGGCGGTATGAACGCAAAGAAGAAGCATAACAGAGTATTAAAGCTCGCTAAGGGTTATAGAGGAGCTAGATCTAAGCAGTACAGAGTTGCTAAGCAGTCTGTAATGAGAGCTCTTACAGAGAGTTACAAGGGTAGAAAGCAGAAGAAGAGACAGTTCAGACAGTTATGGATTGCAAGAATCAATGCTGCAGCAAGAATGAACGGTCTTTCATACAGCAAGTTTATGTATGGTTTAAAGTTAGCTAACATCGACCTTAACAGAAAGGTATTAGCTGAGATGGCTGTAAACGATGCAGAAGGATTTGCTAAGTTAGCAGAAGTAGCTAAGACTAAGCTTGCTTAATTAAGATTTATATTGGTATTAATACCAGTTATATAAAAGGCAGAAAGCGAATTGATGTGTTCCAGTAATTCGGGAGCATATCAGATTGGGCTTTTTGCCTTTTTTTGTGATAATATTGTGAAACATTTGCATAATACTGGTTTTAAATGTGATATTGTGGTATAGTTTATAAGTCGGTGTTACGGCAATATTTAATGTGGAGACAGGTTATGAGAAAAGTATTAAAGAATAAAGTTGTAAAATATGCTGTTACAGCAGCTATGGTTATGTCAGTTATGATGACAACAGCCTGTAACAGTAAGATAAAGGTAGATTATGGATACAATCCAACTGATTATGTAGAGCTTGGAGATTATAAGGGAATTCAGGCTGAGGTTGATGTAACAGCCATAACTAATCAGGTTATAGATGATAAGATTGCAGAACAGCTTGAAAGTGAGACAACATATACAGATGTTAACAGGGAAGCACAGAAAGGCGATAAGGTTACATTTGGTTATACTGGTACATCAGGCGGACTTTCAATAGATGATTTTACTGGTTCTGATTATAGTATGACACTTGGTAAGGATGCTTTCCCTGTTGCAGGAACTGGCTTAGATGAAGAATTATATGGAATGGTTGCAGGACAGACTAAGGTAATAACAATCACACTTCCAGAGAATTCAAAGTATTCTGATTATGCTGGCAAGAGAGTTGTATTCGAGCTTACAATGAGTTATGTACAGCAGGCTAATGTTCCTATGCTTACAGATGCTTTTGTTAAGAGTGCGTTCAACTGCGAAACAGTTGATTCATATAAGGCACATGTTAAGAATGATGTCAGTGGAACAATAGAAACTAAGATAACAGAAGCTAAGAATGAAGCAATACTTACCCAGCTCCTTGACAAATGCAAGGTTACAGGTTATCCAGAGGAATTCCTTGCACAGCAGTCATCAAAGCTTGAGGAATCAATAAGCTTTTACAGCACACTTCAGGGAAAGACTAATGATGAATATTGCCAGAACCTTTATGGCATGACATTTGATGAATTCGTTAAGGCATCAGCAGGACAGCAGCTTGTATATCAGGCAATTGCAGAAAAGGAAGGACTTGCAATTACAGATTATGAATACAAGGATGACCTTGAGCAGTTCGCTAAGGACAGCGGTTATTCAAAGGTAGATACATTTACAGATAAATATGACAAAGAAACTATTGTTAAGTCTATGCTTGTTAAGAAGGCACAGAATTTAGTAATGGATAGTGCAGTCATAACAGAGAAGTAGGATATATAAGAATACATTTGTTGAACATACACTATAAATCAGAAATCATAGCTGGATAAATATATTTAATGATATACTAATTCAGACAATGGTTTCTGATTTTTTGCTTTTAAAATTATCGAACATTTGTTATACTAAATTATGATATTGTGTATGCACAGTATGTGAAGGTTAAGTTTAGATGTACTGTTGATTTTAGTTAAGTGCATATGTAAGTTAAAGTGGAGATAGTGTGAGTATAATCACACATTGGATTGGAGCGTATATGAATTTAGATGGTTTAAATGACTGCCAGAAAAGAGCGGTTAAAAGGACAGAGGGTCCGCTTCTTATTATAGCGGGAGCAGGTTCTGGAAAGACAAGAGTTCTTACTAACAGGATAGCCTATCTTATAGATGATTGTGGTGTAGCACCATATAATATACTTGCTATTACATTTACTAATAAAGCGGCAAGGGAGATGAGAGAGAGAGTTGATGCGACAGTAGGACAGCAGGCTGGCGAAGTGTGGGTAAGCACCTTCCACTCTACCTGTGTGCGGATTCTCAGGCGTTATATAGATAGAATTGGTTATTCCAATACATTTACAATATATGATACAGATGACGTCAAGAGTGTTATAAAGGATATATGTAAGAAGTTCAATATAGATACGAAGATGCTCAAGGAAAAAACAATTATGAATGCGATATCGCACGCCAAAGATGAGCTTATGAGTCCGGATCAGATGGAGCTTGAGGCAGGTGGTGACTACAACGGCAAGAGAATTGCCAATGTATACAGGGAGTATCAGAAGACATTAAAGCTTAATAATGCACTTGATTTTGATGATTTAATATACAAGACAGTAGAATTATTGGAAAATGATGCTGAAGTACTTAATTATTATCAGGAACGATTTAAGTATATTATGGTTGATGAGTATCAGGATACTAATACATCGCAGTTTAAGCTTATATCAATGCTTGCCGCCAAATATGGCAATCTCTGCGTGGTTGGGGATGATGATCAGTCAATATACAAGTTCAGGGGTGCCAATATTACCAACATATTGAATTTTGAGAATACATTTGCAGGAACTAAAGTAATAAAGCTTGAGCAGAATTATCGTTCAACACAGACAATTCTTAATGCAGCCAATGCGGTCATAAGCAATAATATAGGAAGAAAAGCAAAGAGTCTGTGGACAGAGAATGGCGAGGGTGAAAAGGTTAATTATACACTTTATGAAAATGGATATGATGAGGCACAGGGTGTTGTTGACAGCATAAGTTCTATGGTAAGGGACGGCTGGAATTACAACGATATTGCCATATTATACAGGACTAATGCACAGTCTAGAGCGTTGGAAGAAAAGCTTATGTTAAAGAATATACCATACCGTATATATGGCGGAATAAGCTTTTATCAGCGTAAGGAAATAAAAGATATACTTGCATATTTAAAGACTATAGACAATGGTATGGACGGACAGGCAGTAAAACGTATTATCAATGTTCCAAAGCGTGGAATTGGTGCGACAACAATTGAACGAGTTCAGGAATATGCAGACCAGAATGACATAACATTCTGGCAGGCTCTGTGCGATGCTGAGCATATCGATACGATAAAACGAGGTGTTGGAAAGTTAGAGCCATTTGTTACACTTATAGGTTCACTTAAGGCAAAGCAGGAATTTATGAGCATAAAAGAACTTGCCGAAACTGTTGTAAGTGATACAAGATATATAGAATGTCTTGCAGAGAGCGAAACAGCAGAAGAAATAGAAGCAAGACAGGAAAATATAGATGAATTGATTAACAAAATAGTAAGCTATGAGGAGAGCTGCCGACAGAAGGAAGAAACTCCTACATTAAGCGGTTTCCTTGAAGAAGTTGCACTCATAGCAGATATTGATAATCTTAATGAGTCAGATAAGCAGGTAATGCTTATGACATTACATAGTGCCAAAGGTCTTGAATTCCCTATTGTGTATATGACAGGAATGGAAGATGGCCTTTTTCCAAGTTATATGACAATAGTGTCAGATGACCCTGCAGAGATAGAGGAAGAAAGACGACTTTGCTATGTAGGAATAACAAGAGCAGAGAAGATACTTAACTTAAGCAGCGCGAAGATGCGTATGGTACGCGGTGAAACACAGATGAATAAAGTATCACGCTTTATTAAAGAAATTCCCGAAGAATATATGCACATAGAAAATAATAGTTCAGGATATAATAAAGGTAAGATTGCATATGGAGGAAAAGATGACTCAGAGGAAACACGTTCGTATAATATCAGAGCCAATGCCAAAGCCGCTCTTAACAGATACGGTTCAGGCAATGTGAATTATAAAGAACCAAAACGTGTATCAATCGGCGGCTCAACTTCAGCAGGCTACAGGTCTTCTGTGAGAAAGGCGAATACTAAGGTTGGTTTTGGTAAAGAATTTCCTATGGATATATTTGACTTAAAGAAGTCATCGAAGGCTGCTGGAGCTGGAGACAGTGGAACTGGCGGTAGATTGACAGCAGGTGGAAAATCTGTATCAGGCGGAAAATCTGTATCAGGCGGAAGTTATGCAGGTGCTTCATATGGCACAGCGGGTTTGACTGCCTCTGTTGGCAGTGCTGGTGGAACATCTGGACTTGGATATGATGTTGGCGATACCGTGGTTCATGCCAAATTTGGAAAAGGAAAAGTAATTTCAATTGATAATGGCACAAGAGATTATATGGTAACCGTAACATTTGATGAGTATGGTTTAAAGAAAATGCTTGCAGGCTTTGCAAAGCTTAAAAAAGCCTAAATATGGTGACAAATAAAATATGTTGTGATACAATATATTTACTTTAAAAGTGTTTTGAAAGGAGCGGTTGTTATGAATAAGGATAAGATTGAAGAGCTTATTGCGGCAAGCAAGCTCAATGAACTTCTTCACAAGAAAGATGTAGAAGAGAGCAAGAAGAAAAGTAATGTAATTATCATAGTATTAGCAGTTATTGGAGCGGTTGCAGCATTAGCAGCTATCGTATATGCAATCTATAGATACTTCACACCAGATTATCTTGATGATTTTGATGATGATTTTGATGATGACGACTTTGATGAAGACTTTGAAGATGATGATGAATTCGAGAACTAATTATTCTGCCAATTAAAGAATGATTAAGACAAAGACCACTGGCTGGCTTACAGCCAGTGGTTTTTTAGATGTTCGGTGATGTGGGAGGAAGGCTGGTTAGCTGGTGGTTGGTTCGTATAAAAAATTGATAAAGAATAAGGACAGGGTTAGTTTCCTGATTGATTATATAGAAGGATTGGAGATAAAAGATGAAAAAAGGCGGCATATATACAGGTTATGTAGAAAGCGTGGATTTTCCTAATAAGGGAAATGTAATAGTTAAGACAGAGGAAGACGGACAGACTATAGAGGAAAAGGTTGTGGTAAAGAATTCAATACCGGGACAGACAGTTAAATTTATGGTAAATAAGAAGAAGCATGGCAAATGTGAAGGAAGGCTTCTTGAAGTTGTCTGTCAGGCAGATACAGAAACTAACGAAAGATGTGAGCATTTTGGCAAATGCGGTGGCTGCGTATACCAGACTGTGAAGTACGAAGAACAGTTAAAGATGAAAGAAAATGCAGTGAAGAAGCTTCTTGCTCCTGTTATTAATACAGAATATGAGTGGGAGGGAATAATTGGAAGCCCTGTATCAAGTGAATACCGTAACAAAATGGAATTTTCATTTGGCGATGAGGTAAAAGATGGTCCGATAGCTCTCGGTTTACATAAGAGAAACAGTATGTATGACATAGTAACAGTAACAGGTTGTAAGATTGTGGATAATGATTACAGAAAAATACTCAAGTGTGTATATGATTATGCACTTGAGAAAAATCTCACTTATTACCACAAAATGAAGCACGAGGGGTATCTTAGACATTTGCTTGTAAGAAAAGCCGTAAAGACAGGACAAATCCTTGTGGACATTGTGACAACTACAGTAAATGATATCCCTATGGACGAGCTTGCAGACAGATTAAAAGCATTGTCACTTGATGGAGAGATAACAGGCTTCTTACACACTTACAATGACAGTGTTGCCGATGCAGTAATCAATGAAAAGACAGATATAGTATTCGGAAGGGATTATATTGAAGAAGAACTTCTTGGACTTAAATTCAAGATTACAACATTTTCATTCTTCCAGACTAACTCACTTGGTGCAGAAGTCCTGTACTCAAAGGCAAGAGATTATGTCGGAACAACCAAAGACAAGGTAATCTTTGATCTGTACAGTGGAACAGGAACAATAGCACAGATGTTAGCCCCGGTTGCAAAGAAAGTCATCGGCGTTGAGATAATACCAGAAGCCGTAGAAGCGGCTAAGATTAATGCCGGCATAAATGGTCTTGATAACTGCGAATTCATCGCAGATGATGTGCTTAACGCCCTCGATAACATAAAGGACAAGCCAGACTTTATCGTTCTCGACCCACCAAGAGATGGTATCAATCCAAAGGCACTTAAGAAGATAATTGACTATGGCGTGGAGTCAATGGTGTATATTTCCTGCAAGCCTACAAGTCTTGCAAGGGATCTGGTTATGTTGCAGGAGAGCGGGTATGAGGTTAAGAAGGGGTGCTGTGTGGATATGTTTCCGAATACGGGGCATGTGGAGACGGTGGTTTTGATGTCAAAAGTGAACCCTAAGAAGTAAAAAAATATGTAGTAAATAAAAGGCTTTTCATAGAGCTATCGTTAATGAGTACGATTGGCTGCTGGAAAGCCTTTATTTTTATGCTTGAAAATGGCTTTATGGGAATTGGTCCATAATGCAGGGTTGACACTAGGGGATAGATAACGAGAAAAAATGAACCCTGGTGTTCACCTTATAACGATTGTATATAAGGTGATAAAGATAAAATTAACGATTTGCAAGATTTGGTATGTAAATACCAAAATATATTGACAAGGAACTTGAATGATGATATTCTATCGTTAGAAGGTTTAGAATATCTAACAGCAGGAGGAGCTGCTCATGAAAAAAAATGATAAAAGAATCGATAGAGTGTATTCATTCTTTAATGCAATAAGAGGGAATAATACGCCGAATGAATATCAAAGTGTTTTAGCTGTATTGAAAAAAGTAATGGTCCTTCAGGATTGTGCTCAAAACGAAATGGATTATGACGAATTGTATCAATTAATGGAAAGCGTTGCTACTGATTTTGAAATTCCTAATCCATTTCCAGAGAAAGAAAGATTTGTTGATATCTATAGAACTTTACAGGGATTTGATGAACTTAGTTGGACTGACATTTTAGAATATGGGGATGACAGATCAAAGTTTAGAGTTCCTGAGTCAGTTGTTGATGAAATGGAAAAAAATTTCATCGATGGTTTTCAAGAAGTTCTCATTGCAGAAGCGGAGAAGTTTTCACCATTCTTAGAAAGGCTTGTTGAAGCACACTTTGATTCTCATTTTACATTGACAACAATTGATGCGTTTTATTACAAAGTCTTAAATGAGATGTTTGACGACAATGACATGGTTGATATCAAGCAGACAAATATATATCAGTATGAATTTACATCTGAAAAATTTGATTTGATTTTATCTGTTCCAGTGTTCGGTGTCAGAGATAAAGCTGATGAAAGCTCGGAGTTTATTTGCAGAGAGTATGACATGATTGCTGCCGAGAACTTAGCTCTTCATTTAAGAAGTGAGGGTATCTTGTCAATTGTGTTACCGGCTAAAATTACATTTGCTGGTGGAACAGTAAAAGAGTTAAGAGAGTTCTTGCAATCAATGTATTGTCTAAAAGAGATATCTGATTTGCCATCAGGGATTTTTGATAATACAGGAGTAAAGACATTCCTTCTTACTATTACAACTGGAAGAACGGATGAAGTTACCATCAAGAGATTTGTTTTTGAAGATGAAAATGCACGTAAAACAGGAAATAAAAAGATTGTAGTTCAAGATGACACATTTGTACTCGAAGATGAGCTGACAGATATGGGAGATTGGAACGTTGATAGAATATTTGAGGCTCAAGATGAAGATTGGATAAAATTCCAGGAGTCAAATGTGAAAAAGCAGGAGCTTGGAACGGTTGCTTCTATTTTTAGAGGAAAAGCAATCAATCGAAAAGATCCTAACGGAAGTATTGGTGTTGTTAATATTTCTAATATTGGTGAGTATGAAATTGATTATTCCTCTTTGGACCATTTAGATGAAGAGGATCGTAAGATTACAAACTATATTCTTAAGACAGGTGACCTTTTAATACCTGCAAGAGGAACAGCTATAAGAATAGCAATATTTGAGGAGCAGACATATCCATGTATTGCTTCATCGAATGTAATAGTTATTAGAGCTACAGACGAAAGTTTATCCACAACTTACTTAAAGCTCTTCTTTGACAGTCCACTTGGACGAAAGATGCTAGTTACTAGACAGCAGGGTACAGCTGTGATGAATATAAGTTATAAGGAATTGAATAATATAGAAATTCCACTTCCCTCTATAGAAGAACAAAGATCAATAGCCGAGGAATATACAAGAGAACTTGAAGTTTATAAGAAAGCCATCCAAGAAGCAGAAAATAGATGGACTTCAACATTATCAAGACTTCAAGCAAGAATTTAAGGAGGTCGTTAGATGTTGGGAGCGATTATCGGAGATATCGTCGGGTCTCGTTTTGAATGGAATAATCACAGAAGTAAAGATTTTGAGTTTTTAACTTATAAGTGTTTTCCTACCGATGACAGTATCATGAGTCTAGCAATTGCTCAGGCGATATTGGTAAGTAAAAAAGACTATAGTGATTTATCGAAAAATGCGATTGAATGTATGCAGAACGTTGGTAGAAATTATCCCAACTGTGGATACGGTGGAAGCTTTTATGGATGGATTTTTTCTGATGATCCTAAGCCGTATAACAGTTATGGAAACGGAGCTGCAATGCGAGTAAGTGCAGCTGGTTTTGCTGCTAATAGTATTGAGGAAGCTAAGAAACTGTCAAGATTAGTGACAGAAGTTAGTCATAATCATCCAGAAGGAATTAAAGGTGCTGAAGCGACCGTTGTTGCGATTTTTATGGCCAAGACGGGAAGCAATATCTTTGAAATAAGAGATTACATTGATAAGAATTATTATCCAATGAATTTCACTTTGGATGAAATTCGCGATACATATCATTTCAATGAAACTTGTCAGGAAACAGTACCACAAGCTTTACAGGCCTTCTTCGAGTCTACTGGATTTGAAGATGCAATTAGAAATGCAATATCTATTGGTGGAGACAGTGATACGGTTGCAGCTATCTGTGGTGGAGTTGCAGAAGCATATTATGGTATTCCAACAGATATAAGAAAGCATGCATTAACATTCTTAGATCAGAAGCTTATGCAGCTATTGATACTATTTGAAAACAAATATCCTCCGGTGATGGAGAAAATGCACGATGATATGAGCGTTAGAATAAAACGTTCTGAAGATAAAAAAGTTAAGACGGGAGGTCGAGAATCTATGATTCAATCAGCGACAGAGACAGCGGATCAAGAATTGAAAGATTCTATCCCTGAAAACGAAGAGACAACAAGCCAGAAGCTATTTGCTCACTTGTATGAAGCTTGTAATATTTTGAGAGGTCCAATTAACCAAGATGAGTTTAAGGACTATGTAACACCGATCTTGTTCTTTAAAAGAATAAGCGATGTTTATGATGAAGAAACTCAGGAAGCATTAGAACTTTCAGGTGGTGATGAGGAATTTGCTGCATTTGATGAAAATCACAGCTTTGTAATTCCAGAGGGTTGTCACTGGAAGGATTTGAGAAACGCAAGTCAGGATGTGGGTAAGATTATCGTCAAAGCTATGAATGGTATTGAACGAGCTAATCCAGGAACTCTTAGCGGAGTGTTTTCAAGTTTTGATGATGTTACTTGGACCGACAAAACAAAGCTTACAGATGAAAGATTAAAAGACTTGATCGAACACATGTCTAGTCTGAAGGTCGGTAATAAAAACTATAGCGCAGATGTAATGGGTGATGCATATGAATACCTCATCAAGAAGTTTGCTGATCTATCTAAGAAAAATGCTGGTGAATATTACACACCAAGAACGATTGTAAAATTGATGGTTATGCTGATGGATCCTAAGCCAGGAGACACTGTATACGATCCAGCTTGTGGTACTGGCGGTATGCTGATTGAGGCAATTCGTCATATTGGCGATAAGCAAATGACTTACGGAAGAATCTATGGACAGGAGAATAATTTATCGACATCAGCAATTGCAAGAATGAACCTGTTCTTACATGGTGCTAGCGACTTTAAGGTTGCACAGGGTGATACTTTGAGAACACCAAAGTTTATTGAACATGGACAGCTTCAGAAATTTAATTGTGTTCTTGCAAATCCGCCATTTGGTCAGGAGAAGTGGGGCGCTGATAGCTTTGAATCAGATAAGTATGGCCGTAATATGTGGGGTTGTCCTTCAGATTCTAATGCAGATTTTGCATGGCTTCAGCACATGATTAAATCCATGAAACCGATGGACGGTAAAGTTGCAGTTGTTCTTCCACAGGGAGTTTTATTCCATAGCGGTAAAGAAGGAGATATTCGTGAACAGCTTATCAAGAGTGATTTGATTGAAGCGGTAGTAGCTCTTGCAGGTGGTGTGTTCTACGGAACTGGCGTATCTGCTTGTATTTTGTTCTTGAATAATCAAAAGAGACCAGAACATAAAGGTAAGGTTTGCTTGATTGATGCGACAAATATCTATACTCCAAAACGTGCTCAAAACGTAATGGAAGAGAAAGATATCAATGAAGTGTTCAAGCTTTATCAGGAGTATAAAGATGTCATTGAAAAATGTAAGATTGTATCTATTGCGGATTTAGGTGCAGCAGGAAATACGCTTGCAGTAAATACCTATATTGAAAAGAAAAAACAAGAGGTTGTTGCTCCAGAAATAGTAAGAGCACAATATTTCGAAGCATTGGAAAATGTTAAGAAAGCAGAAGCAAAGATGAAATCATTGTTGATTGAAGGAGGTTATGTCGATGAGCAGTAAGATTACGATTGATGAATTAGAAAAATACCTCTGGGGATCAGCAGTACTTCTTCGTACGCATGTTGATGCTGGAGCATACAAACAATATATTTTCCCACTTTTATTCTTCAAACGTCTTAGTGATGTTTATGACGAGGAATGTGAGAAGGTAAGAGCTGAGTTTGGTGAAGAGGCACTTGATTGGGAAGAAAACCATCAGTTCCAGATTCCGGATGGAGCACATTGGAATGATGTAAGAAACGTATCGCAGGATGTTGGTAAAGCTATTATTGAAGCTTTCCATAAGATTGAAACTGCAAATCCTGAGAAGCTTCATGGTATCTTTGGTGACGCATCTTGGACTAATAAGAATCGTTTACCGGACAGACTTTTGAAAGACATGCTGGAGCATTTCAGCACTAAAACATTATCTATAGCAAATTGTCCTGCTGACGAATTAGGTCAGGGATATGAATATCTTATCAAGCAGTTTGCAGATGATAGCGGTCATACAGCACAGGAATTTTATACAAACAGAACTGTAGTTAATTTAATGACAGAAATGCTTAAACCACAGCCGGGTGAGTCAATTTATGATCCTACATGTGGAAGCGCAGGTATGTTAATTTCTGCGGTTGCATATTTGAAACAACAAGGACTTGAATGGAGAAATCTTTCTATCTACGGACAAGAAATTGTAACTCTTACATCAGCGATTGCAAGAATGAATCTTCTTCTTCATGGTGTACAGGACTTCAATATTGTAAATGCGGATACATTAAAAACACCTGCGTTTACGGATCACTCGAAATTACAGCAATTTGATTTGATTTTAGCAAATCCTCCTTACTCTATAAGCCAGTGGGATAGAACAGCTTTTGAGTCAGATAAGTACGGACGCAACTTTTTAGGAACACCACCTCAAGGACGTGCAGACTATGCTTTTTTCCAACACATATTAAAAAGTCTTGATGAAAAGACTGGACGCTGTGCAATACTGTTTCCTCACGGTGTTCTATTCAGAAATGAAGAGAAAGACATGAGAGAGAAGTTAGTTAAGTCTGATCTGGTGGAATGTGTAATTGGTTTAGGACCTAATCTTTTCTACAACTCTCCAATGGAGGCATGCATTATCATTTGCAGGACAAGAAAAGCTGTAAATCGTAAAGGACAAGTGTTATTTATTAATGCACTAAACGAAGTTACACGAAAGAATGCTCAGAGTTATCTAGAAGACAAGCATATTGAAAAGATTGCTAAAGCATACGATAAATATGAGTCAGATGGTGACATCGCTAAAGTGGTTACTATAAAGGATATAGCAAAGAATGATTACTCTCTTAGTATTCCTTTGTATATTCAGACAAGTAGCGAGGAAAAAGAAGATGATAGAACTGTCCAAGAATGTTATTCAGACTGGAAAGAAGCTGCTGAAATGGCATCAAGACATTTTGAATCGATAAATGAAATGATTGGAGGTGATGGTAATGGCAACAGTTAAGCTCGGAGATATTGCAATTGAGGCTAAATCATCAAATAAAGGTGATAAAACTGGAATAAGAATCGTTGGACTAGAACATCTTACGCCATCAAACGTTACGTTATCATCATGGAATGAAGATACAGAGAATACGTTTACTAAGGAATTCTCAAAAGGGGATGTTTTATTTGGTAGAAGACGTGCTTACCTAAAAAAGGCAGCAGTAGCACCATTTGATGGAATTTGCTCCGGAGATATTACTGTAATAAGAGCAATAGAAGACAAGGTTGATCCTGATCTTTTGCCTTTCATAATTCAGAATGATTTCCTTTTTGATTTTGCTGTAGGAAAATCAGCTGGCTCTTTATCACCTCGTGTAAAATGGACACATTTAAAAGAATTTGCTATAGAGCTTCCATTAATGCCAGAACAAAGCAAATTAGCTGAAACATTATGGTCAATCAATGAAACTAAGAATGCGTATGAAGATTTAATAAATAAGACTGACGAATTGGTGAAATCGCAATTTATCGGGCATAGATGCACTGAAAATATGCGCATTTTCGATATGAGGAGGTGTGCATAATGGGAACTTTTAAGTTCGATGAAATCGCATTTAATAGTACTGAAAAGAAGAAGCCTGTTGATGAGGATAAGTACACATATCTAGGTTTAGAACATTTGGATTCAGACAGTATTTACGTCACAAGGTACGGAGCTGATGTTGCACCTAAGGGTGACAAGCTAATCATGAAAAAGGGAGATGTGCTTTTTGGAAAAAGAAGAGCATATCAGAAGAAAGTTGCAATAGCTCCGTTTGATGGAATATTCTCTGCACATGGTATGGTGCTAAGACCAAAGGAAGATGTAATCGACAAAGATTTCTTCCCAATGTTTATAAAATCAGATTATTTCTTAGATGCAGCGATTAAGATTTCTGTTGGATCTTTATCTCCAACCATAAATTGGAGAGATCTAAAAGAACTGAAATTTGAGTTACCATCTTTGGAAGAACAGCGTAAATTGGCGGAGATCTTATGGGCTATTTACGACATGAAGGATAAGTATAAAAAGCTTATTTTAGCCACTGATGAGCTCGTTAAGTCGCAATTTATCGAGATGTTTGG
>PPYE01385397.1_pt1 | contig 13557 bp, 15 predicted proteins | sample 1559881 | NCBI WGS metagenome assembly PPYE01 (sample SAMN08240022, study PRJNA423297) | Human gut metagenome, whole genome shotgun sequencing project.
GCTCTTTCATACTCACCCTCCAAAGGAAGCTGAGTATGTATAGGTTTGATTAGATATTCAATGGCTAGCCATTAGCCCCATAAAGCACGGTGTGGATGATTAAACCCTGCTTTAACCGTAAATCAGACTTCTGCAGCATGGCTATGATGGCTGCAGCTGCCGCAAGCCATCCTGCCATCTGAGCGAGATCCATGTCACGCCTCTTCTAAGATCGGAGAGATTTTGTCTCTCAACTTCTCTAATTTTTCTACGATTTCTTCAATACTGTACTTCTTAGGAACTCGGTCCTTGACCGCGACAATGCCGACCGCCATCACGGGCATTTTTCTGCCCAAGAAGACGGGAACCGCAATGGCAAGAACACCTTGATCCCATTCCTCATCGTGAATGCCGTAGCCTTTTTCGAGAGAATCCTTCAGAGCAACTCTTACCTCGTCAGGATTCACTTTGGTTTTGTCCTGGAACTTGATGTGAGAGCGCTTTAGTTCTGTTTCTAAAAGATCTTCATCTTGGTATGCCCAAAGGATTTTTCCGGCCGCAGAAGCGTGAATCGGAAAGGCAAAACCCGGGTGTAGTCCGGTCGTTTCAATCGGTTGGGAGAAACCGACAAGGGAGATGAGGCGACCTCTTAATTGAACCAAATAAACCGTCTCAGCTAATTCGTCAGCCAGCTGATCGAAATACTTTTCAACGGAAGCAAATTTTTGGGCATTCCTGTCTGCAATGGTTCCGAGCTCGGTCATGCGTTTGGTCAAACGCTGTCTGCCTCGGCCGTTTGTGGCTTCGATCATCCCGACTCTTCGCATTTCTGCAAGCAGTTTGTAGGCAGTTGAGGTGGGAATGCCGAGCGCCGCCACGATATCCATCAGCAAAACGCCTTCTTTGGAAGTAGAAAGCAGCTCGAGCACTTCAACAATTCGATCCAGTCTGAATTGTCGGTTTTCTTGGGATGGAACTTCAGGCATTTCAATTAATGGTCAGGAAACAATTAATTATAACGGCTGACCTGGTTTACTCGATACAGGGTTTGATCCAATAAAAATTTCCGTTAAAGAATTTCAATATTCGTTTTCAGATGTTAAATTCTCTTTAAGAGAAAAAATAAAACTCAATAAAGAGAATGTAGTGAACTTAAAGGAGAAATCATGCAATCTCACCTCATCTCAAGAAGAAGTCTCATCAGAAGTTCTCTGATCGGTCTGGCATGCAGTGCCGCACCGGCTATCAGCGCAGCAGAAAAAGATGATTGGACCGAAACCTATGACGTGGTCATTATCGGCAGTGGCTTTGCAGGTCTGGCTGCCGCCTACAGTGCTCTGGAAAACGGCGTCAAATCCGTTTTAGTGCTGGAAAAAATGAATGTTTTCGGAGGCAACTCTTGCATTAATGGAGGACAGATTTCCTTGGCAGGAAGCGGACTCCAAAAGAGCAAGGGCATTAAAGACAGCCCGAAACTCATGGAAGAGGACATGCTGAGAGTCGGCCAGCGTCTGAACCATCCGGCCCTGGTCAAGGCCGTTGTGAAAGAGTCTCCGGCTTGTTACGACATGATGGTGAAATGCGGCGTCAAATTTGCCGATCAAGTCATCCGTCTCGGCGGCCACAGCGCTCCGAGAACCATCTTTGCAGAAAACTACGCCGGCGGCGGTATCTGCGTTCCTATGCACAAGTGGCTGAAGGATCACGGCGTTGAATTCAGAAATAAGAGCTTCTGCAGTGCAGTTCTCACAGATAAAGACGGCGTTGTCCGCGGTGTCGAAGTCGAAGGCCAATATGATTTCGACAAGAAGACACATAAGAACACCTACAAAGTGCAGGCAGTGAAGGGCGTGGTTTTTGCGACAGGCGGCTGGGGTGCTGACAATGAATTCATTTCCGCTTCAACTCCGCAGTACTCCACACTCGAAAGTACCAGCCAGAAGGGCGCCACATCTGAATCCGTCCGTATGCTCCTCGGACTTGGCGCGATGCCCGTCCTTTTAGACATTTATCAGGTCGGTCCGTAGGCAACGCCTGATGAATTCGGCGCCGGCGCCGCTTCGATTTTTGCCGATTACATCTTTGCCGAAGGCATCATGGTGGACGCCAGAAACGGAAAACGCTTCGTAAATGAATTGGCTTCTCGCAGAGAACGTTCAGAGGCCGAAATGAAGTGCGTTGACCAGCAGGGCAAGCCGGTTATGCCGTTCGGATTCTGTTCTGAAGAGACCACAGTTAATCGTCCTGGTTTCAAAGCAAGTTTCCGCGAAGGTACGGTCAAGAAGTTTGACACCGTTGAAGCTCTCGCCAAATTCTACAGAGCCCCGCTTGAGCCGTTGAAACAGCAGATCGCTGAATAGAACAAGATGGTAGCAGCAGGTAAAGACGAGCTCTTTGGTCGTCCTCTGGATAAGCGAGTCGAATTGAAGGCTCCGTTCTACGCAATGAGATTCTGGCCGAAACTTCACTACTGCATGGGCGGCATCGGCATTAACGATCAGGCTCAAGTGATCAGCACGAAGACCTGCAAACCCATTCCTCATCTCTATGCAGCCGGCGAAATTACCGGCGGTGTCCACGGCTTGGACCGTTTAGGCAGCTGTTCTTCTACTGACTGCCTTGTTATGGGCCGCATCGCCGGAAGATCTGTCGCAGCCAACCTTTAAGAGAGAAAAAATCATGAAATACATCGTGTTATCTATGGCGGCCGCTTTCTCCATCCTCCTTAGCCCCGCCTTCGCACAAAACCAAACCATGTCCGGATCAATGGCTCGTCTCCACGCTAATGTTCAATGCGCTCAATGCCATAACAACACACAGCTAATGCAGACTCCTCAGGACACTACTTGTATCCAATGCCACGGAAAATCTTCTTCCATCCAGCTTCCTGCTAACGTCAATGAGAAGAACTATCACAACTCTCCGCATTACGGAGACACCGTAAGCTGCCTTGAATGCCATAGAGAGCATCAGCCTCAGCAGAATCTCTGCAAAAACTGCCACGTCATCAAATGATCGGAGCTTCTAAATGAAAAACCTTCATCTTTTAGCGATTTCGGTCGGCATGGCTATCGGTTCTGCTGCCATGGCAGAACCGTCGGTGACACTGTACGGAATTTTTGACGGGGGCGTTTCCGTCAGCAAACTGCAGCATCAATCCGCCAAAGTTCAAATGACCAACGGCAATTGGCTGAGCAATCGTTGGGGCTTGATGGGCCAAGAGGATCTTGGCGGCGGAAACAGTATGTATTTCAAGCTGGAGCAGGGCTTCAACTTAAGCAACGGTTCAGAGGCTGTGGCCGGAAAGGCATTCAATCGTGAGACGGCTTTAGGTTTGAGCGGCGATTGGGGTAAGTTAGGCTTCGGACGCTTCGGGGACTCTCTTCGGACTGCGGAACGTTCAGCATCTTAGGCGGAGCTGCATATTCCACTTCGTTCTCAACGATCGGCAATATGTATGGAGCCTTCTATCTGACCGACAGCTACAACAACTCTGTGGCTTATGTGACGCCGGAGTTCGGAGGTATTCAAGGACACCTGATGTACTCGAACGGAACGGATACCGATGAGAAAAAGTGGTCGCATAACTCTTATTACTACGGCGCTGGTCTGACCTATAACAAAGACAAACTTTCCGTCGATGTGATCTACGAACTGTTGGACCACAAAGGTGCCACAGACCAAGAAAGGACTCGTCTTTTGAACCTCGGGGCCTCTTACGACTTCGGAACCTTCAAAGTGTTCGGTGCGTATGAATTTGCACAGCATGCTGCTTTGCCCGGAATTGAATTTGCTGAAGAAAAGATGGCAGAAGCCTACAACGCGGGCAGAGCGAATAACTACCATGCTTTCTCACTCTCAACGTCTGTAAAAGTGCCTGGCGGAGACTTAATGGTTCAAGGCCAGTACGTCTTTGGCAAAAACAAGAACGATGACAAACTTGAAGACGGCTTGGATAAACAATTCAACGCTTACAGTATCGGCGGCGGATACTTGTACAACTTTTCTAAGAGGACGCTGATGTACGTTCAGAGAGCATGGGGAAAAGCACATAACGCTTTAAATCTAGCGCCGGGATTGAGCGGATGGAATACTTCCTTGGGTGTGGTGCATAGTTTCTAAATTATCTCCTTAACATGCAGTCCTTCAGCTTGAATTCCCGTTCTTTCGAGAATTCAGGCTGTTATTTCATGTTTATGCCAAATGAGCTGTGGTCCATCAAGTAAACTGAGGACAGACCGAATTCTCAAATAGTGTTTTCTAAAAGCAGGGAGCGTCTGTATGCACAAAAATCAGTTCGGAATCACCCGAATGAATCTAGAGCATCTCAAAACGTTTCACGTAGTTGCCAGTCTAGGCAGTTTTACTGAAGCGGCAAAGGCGCTTTATATGACGCAGCCAGCGGTCTCTCAGCAAATTCAGGGGATCGAACATGCACTCCGCAATCCGCTTTTCGATAGAAGTAAACGTCAGATACGACTGACCGCTAAAGGAAAAATCTTGTTTAGTTATACTCAGAAGCTCTTTGGGATTTTTCGTGAAATCGAAAACGTCTTTAGTGATTTGAATCACCTTTTGACGGGAGAGCTCACGATAGCCGCCAGCGCAGTGATGGGTAACTATTTTCTTTCTTCCTTTATTGGGGAGTTTTATAAAAAATATCCACTGATTTCCATTCGTTTGGAAATGGGGGACTCTGCCTACGTTACGCACCTCGTAGAAGAGGGGCTTGCAGATGTAGCTTTAAGCCGCCACGTGAAAAATCTCAAGCACTGCAAACAGAAGTTGCTTATCAAAGAGCCGTACGTTTGTGTCTGTGGACCTACATCTCCTCTAGCCGCAATGAAAAGGTCGCTTTCTGCAAAAGAATTTGCGGAAAATTATCTTGTCATGCGTCAAAAAGGGAGTCGTATGCGTTCCAAGCTCGAGGAGTGGTTTAAATGTGTCGGAGTTTATGAATTCCTCTCGATGCCTGTTATTGAAGTTAATAGTCTTGAAAGCTCTAAACAACTAATTGCACGGGGTTTCGGTGCAGCGGCTTTTCCATCAATAGCAGTCAGACAGGAATTAAAACGAGAATCGCTGATTATGCTTTCGGTAGAAAATTTTTCTGTTACAGCGGATTATTTTCTTGGCTACAACGATAAACGTGAACTTTCTCCGGCAGCTTTCGAATTTATCTCCCTCCTTACAGAGAGTATGAAGCCGAAAGATCAAATTTGAGTTGTACTTATAAGAATTTCTTATGGGAAGCATATGATTTGATAATTTTTAAATTTGCCGCCTAAAGCTCAGAATTTACTCGTAGCTTTTAATCGAAATCAAGGAGTTTTAAAGTGGCAAAAGAAATAGAAAGAAAATTTCTCGTCATCAGCAACGGATGGCGTGAAAACGCAGTCGGCACTCATTACCGCCAAGGTTATCTGAACAGCGTTAAGGAACGCACAGTTCGTATCAGAACAATCAATGACAAGGCTTTCCTTACGGTTAAAGGATTGACGGTCGGCTGCACACGCCTTGAGTTTGAATATTCAATTCCATATGACGACTGCGTCAAGATGCTCGATGAGCTTGCAGAAAAACCGATTATCGAAAAAACTCGCTACAAGATTCCGGCCGGGAACGGGCTTACATGGGAAATAGACGAATTCCACGGGGTTAATGAAGGTTTGATCGTAGCTGAAATAGAAATTCCCTCCGAAGATACATCCTTCGAGAAACCTGACTGGCTTGGCGAAGAGGTCTCTTCAGATCCTCGTTATTTCAATTCCAACCTCGTCTCTCATCCTTACACCACATGGAATAAGTAGGTAATCAAATGACAAATCCATACGACAAAAATAAAGCAATTAGTGCTGATGAAGCGGCCAAAATCATTCCCCGCGCTGAATTTCGCGTCTTTGGAAAAGATATTATTGCCGGCGTTCAGGAACATATGTGGAAATGCAAAGCCACGCTTTACGCTGCTCGCGTGATGCCGGAGGAGGTTTATTTCCTCTCTCGACGCACCAACGAAGCCAATGTCAAAGTTCGCGACGGTTTGCTTGACATTAAAACCAAAGTCGGAGAAACGCCGGATGGTTACGAAATTTTCCAACCTCGCGGCAAATTCCAATTCCCCGTCAAACGGGAAGAGTTGGCCGAAATCCTCAAACATCTCGAAGTCCCGCTTGAGCTGACAAAAGACGTTTACAGCCTTGAGGAGTTTATAGAGATGGCCAAAAAGAATTCGGACCTAGCTGTCGTACGTGTGGAAAAGAAACGCTATGGCTTCTCAGTTGAAGGAATCATCTGCGAATATGCTCAGGTTTGGTTCAATGGCGCAATGGTGGAGACAGCCTGCTGCGAAAGCGAGAATTATGAAGGCATGAAAAAAGCGACGCAGGCTCTGGGTATTTCAGAGCTGCCCAATACAAACTATTTAAAAGCTGCTAAACAAGTTCTCGGCATGAACTAAAGTTTTATTGGAATTAACCGGAACGGCGGTTTTAAACAGCCGCCGTAAAAACTATGACAACGAGCACCGTCCAAACCAATTACGACCCTCTGGATTTAAACAGCTACTCTCTAAATCGGCTTCCTAAGAAAAAGCTCACTAAAACCGGGGCATTTTTTAAGAAATGGGGGCTACCGATTGCTGCAATTCTGTTCTTTGTCCTTGCGTATGTCGTACAAATCCCCATTCTGAATCAGAAACAAGAGATAATGTTTGCCCTTTTTGCAACAGCTCTTTTTCTTTGGATCAGCGAGGCGCTGCCGAACTACGTTACCTCAATGCTTTTAATCTGCGGCCTTGTGCTGACAGGAATTTTAAAAGCGAAACCGGCAATGGCAACCTTGGGGGATCCGGTTATCTGGTTAAACGTTTCAGCATTTGTTCTTGCAAGCGCTTTAGTGAAGACACAACTTGTTAAGCGAGTAGCGCTTTGGCTGATTCTTCGTTTTGGACGAAATGCCTCAGCAATCTTTCTGACTTTTCTTGGTATTAACGTTCTTTTGGCTGCGTTTGTAAACGCCACAGCAGCGAAAGCTGCACTTATGATGCCGCTTTTCATGGTCATCTCTGCCGTTTACGGAGCACCGGGGACAGATACCACGAATAACTTCTCTCGAAATTTGGTGCTTTACAACTTAGTCATGATCAACGCCAGCTGCAATGCGTTTATGACTGGTTCCGGAGCTAATCTTCTTGCGATCGCTTTGCTCGCGGGTGCCGGATGCACGATTTACTATTTTGATTGGCTGATGGCCGGCCTTCCGCTCGTTATTGGTTTCGGAATTATTGGGTACGGACTTGGGATGCGATTTATCTTTCCCGTATCCGAAGAAGATAAGCTGCCGAAACTTCAGGGCGGCATGGAATCTCTTCAAAAGGCTTACGATGAACTCGGACCATTCAAGATGGACGAGCTAAAAGCAATCGCTATCTTCGGTTTGGTACTTTTGGTTTGGGCAACGGATAAAATTCACGGCATCAATGCAACAGTTGTGGCCATGACCGGCGCCGTCATTATGCTTGCACCGCAGTTCAAATTGCTAAATTGGAACGACGTTGATATTCCTTGGCATCTGATGATCTTCTCAGCAGGAGCTTATGCGCTTGGGGCGGGGCTCACAGCTACCAAATTGATGGACACTCTCACCAAAGCTATGATGGACGGCCTTGGACTGGCTTCAATGAGCTACTTCAGTCTATATGCACTACTGACCGGCATCTTTATCGCAAGCCACTTCATTTTCCAAAGCAAGAACATGAGGACGATTATTTTCATGCCGATCGTTATTGGTATTGCACAGGAATTGAAGATTGATATTCTCTCGTTGGCGATTCCCGTTGCACTCTGCATTAACGTCTGCTGGAGCCTCCCGTTTAATGCAAAACCGAATGCGATGCTTTACGGTACTAATAAATATACGATGGGCGAATCGTTCTACTACGGCTTCGTTATGTCCTTTCTCTACTGGCTCGGTTTAATGCTTGCGGGAGCAACTTATTTCAAATGGCTCGGCATAACTCCCGGATTCTTCTAACGAAATAATCACACGTTGTGCCGCAAAGTTTTCCAAGACTTTGCGGCACGATGTTTTTCCATTCTCTTTAGTCGGTTTTTTGCAGGAGAACTCATGCTCATAGACGCGATTAAGCAGCACGGCAAAAAACAAATCGAAGTAAAGCAAAAAATCCGCATCACAGATAAAACTAAAAAACTCAAGTACCGAGTTGACACATTCTTTATTTTTCCCGGTGCGCTTCAAATTACGGAAAATAATTTCAAAAAAGAAGAGTTCAAACATAATCTGAAGTGCTACCTTAGTCTGAGTGAACAAAGCCCGAGTTTGTCGGGACTTCGCAACGAACTTTCGGAGCTAAGACTATCGCCAGGGCAAGAGGAAGAATCGGATGATTTCTACAGGCGCTTTTGTCTCAAATATAAAACTGCACTTCAAGAGAGCAGCCGCTCCTTGATGGAGAACCAAGAACTGTCAGTGGAAGAAACTGAGGCGTTTCTGCAGACTGTCAATAAGCTGCTTGAGGAGTTTAGAAAAATTAAGTCCTCCCAAGAAAATTCAGACCACCTGGTTCAGCTGCTCGATAAACTTGATGAGTACCTCACGGTGGTGACTGCTTTCTGCCTTAGAGATCTCAGTGAAGTCTGCATCGGTGAGCCGAGAAACAAAATATTGTCTTTTTGGCAGGAAGTTGAGAAATACCGCGCAAGCCGCTTTCCGGTTGAATCAATCGAAGGAGAGAGTAAGGAATCGGCATTCTTGATGCGATGGTCCTTTCTGAAAAAATTTGTTCAGAGTTCTCTTTTTCTTGACATTCGTTATAAGCAAGGTGCTCCCTTACTTACGCATTCTATTTACGGATCAGCAGCGGCACTTTCGATGCTTTTTGCGACGGTGGTGGCATTCTTCTATCAAGACAGATACGGATCTTTGAGCCGGAATTTGTTCTTCGCTCTAGTGATTGCCTATATATTCAAAGACCGTTTTAAGGAAATTGTTAGGGACTGGCTTTCCAATGTGATATTTAGAAGGTGGATCCCGGATAGAAGACTATTCATTTTTTTGGGAAAGAAAAAAGTTGGATGCGCAAAGGAAAATTTCGACTTTGTGTCTCTTAATGAACTCCCCATTTCCAACAAAGATATTTTGCAAGAGGATGCTCGTTTGTTTCGGCAATCCAAGCTTACGCCATATGCTTGTGATTCCATTTTCCGCTATAGCAGAGAAATTACGCTCTCAGCTTCAGAATTCCCCGACGAAGCTTGTCTCATTGACATTATTCGCTTCAATATCTCGGAATTTCTCCATAACCTGGGAGCAACATCGGAGGGGCTTCCTTTTTTCTGCGATAACGGAAAAAGTCCGAAAGGCGAGAAGCTTTACAACATATATCTCTTTCGATCATTCTGCGTCGGAGAAAAAAGTGACTCAGAGGTAATTAGAGTTACGGTGAATGCTAAAGCAGTCAGACGAATCTCTATTGTTAAATCCTTTGAAAACGGTATTTCTGTCTTGGAGAATAGAGGTAAATTTATTTACACCTAAATTTCCATTCTTATAGAAAATACTGCTGGGTTAAGTTCGAATACAAGTTGCTGCGTTGCCAGGAATTGAATTTCTTGAAGAAAAGATGGCAGAAACCAACAAAATCCGCAGCGTGAACAACTTCCATGTTTTTTCACTGTCTAGCTCTGGAGATGGTTTGGTGAAATTACGTCATCGGCTAGTACAAGAACGTAGGACAACTTGAAGAAGGCTGGGACAAAAAGTTCAATGTTTACAGCATTAGAGCAGGATACCTATACAACTTCTCGAAGAGAACACTCGTTTACGTTCAAGGTGCTTGGGGTAAAGCTCACATAGCCCTGAATCAGGCGCCCGGATTGAGCGGATGGAATACTTCTGTGGGTGTGATGCATCGTTTCTAAATTTTCTCCTCTCTGTTAAGCCTCTTTTCGGATTTGGCCGGAAAGAGGCTGATCTTTTATCAAAAATGAGATGAGTGGTTAGGAAGAGGAAGGAGAAAAGGTGTGATTTAATCTTTACTAGTCGTCTATCCAAGCATATCCACCAAAATTCAGCTAGGTTTTGATCGAAATTAGGTTGATTATTTTTCAAAATAACAAATTAATTTAACCCCAAGGGGTAACTAAAATTTTCTAAAGATAGATATATTTTCTTTTTGTTACTCCGGAAGGTCAATATTTCTATCTTTAATTCAAAAAAGTGGGGATTTGTTCGTTTTAGATTCCTTCTCTCCGTTTGTTTTTTGCTTTTTTTCGACAGATTTGTCAGTTTTTGAGCGGAAACGTTGATTCCAAAGCAATATCGTTATTAAAATTTGAAAATCCCATTTAATTAATCAAGATATGTAGTGAATAAGTTTTTTCTTCCTAGACGATGCAATCTTACCTAGCGTGCAATCATTGGGAAAACGGCAGGCAGAACACAGCGTTCTCCTGTCGATTTTTTTGGTACCTAACATCTTTTGCTCCTGACTCTGAGAGAGAAGCCTTTTGAAGCTTCAAAAAGTTGATTTGTTTTAGATAGACGAGTAGGCGGGTTAGTTGTGGTCTTTTTCTCATTTTTGGCTGAAGACCTGAATGTACAATACTCGTCCTCGTCATCTATTACTTTTTGTTGGATTCACTGATGCGTACACTTGGCAACATCATTTGGAACTTTCCGTTCTTAGGCTTCGTTACGGCAGCCATTGTTTTCTTAATCGGTCTTTTGTTCGTCGTAACCATCATCGCTGCGCCGATCGGCCTCGGCCTAATTCAGTATTCCAAGTTTCTTCTTCTGCCCTTTTCGTATGACATGGTTTCTAAATCGGAATTGGAAGGCGAGGCGGACAAAAACATTCTTTGGCAAACCTACGGCTTCATTCTTAAATCTGTCTACATCATTTTCTTAGGTATACCGATGGCGATCGTGACGCTGATTCAGATCATCGGCTGTTTCTGCAGCGTTATCGGTATTCCGGTTGCGATTGTCATGGCGAAATCGCTTGGCACGCTGCTTCAGCCTGTCGGAAAAGTCTGCGTCGATCATTCCGTGGCACAAGCACTATTGGTGGAGCAGGGAAGGAATCAGCTTCAGTCTATGAACAACAATCGCTAATGCCGATGTTCTTATGAGCGGAAACTTTATCTTCTGAAGCTTTCATAATTTTCATCGTTCTGAATACAAAAAAGCCTGTCTGCAAATCAACACAGACAGGCTTTGAAACATTTTCAGATCTTTATTTTCGGATTTTGTATCCGATCTGCATCAAGTAAGTCGCAAATCCTGCAGCCGCTAGTCCAGATATCGTTACGACCGAGAGGCTTACCCAGGGATTGAAGTCGCTCTGAGAAAAGAACCCGTAGCGGAATCCGTCAATGATGTAGAAGAACGGATTGAATCTCGATAACGTCTGGAAAATCGGCGGCAGCTGGTTAATCGAGTAAAAGACACCCGAAAGGAAAGTCAGCGGGAGAATGACAAAACTCTGGAACGCACCGACTTGATCAAACTTATCAGCCCAAAGTCCGCAGATCAATCCCAAAGAGCCCATAAGCGCTGCTCCTATAAACCCGAAAACCAAAATCCAAAGAAGATGATCCATCGGGGGCGGAGACCAGAGGAAAGAAGCCAAGAGGACGCCTGCGCCGACAATTAAGGCGCGGACAATGGAAGCGCCGATCATCGCTAATGACAGCTCCCAGCCGGCAAACGGCGGCAGCTGTATAAAGATCAGGCTCCCCATGATCTTCGAAGACAGCATTGAAGAAGAGCTGTTTCCGAAAGCGTTCTGCAGCATCGTCATCATTACGAGGCCGGGAACAAGGAAGTGCAGGTAATTCACGCCGTCAAAAGTCGGCATTTTGCCGGCCAAAACTTGACCGAAAACCAATAAATACAAAAGTCCCATGAGAACCGGTGCAAAAATCGTCTGCAATGCAATCTTTTTGAATCGGAGAATCTCTTTTTCCAAAAGCGTAAGAAAAGAAGCTCCGGGACGGTAAGGCTGAGGTTCTATTTTGAATTTCATTTAGAGGTAATTCTCATAAAGACTTCTTCGAGATTGGCTTTGCCGAGTTCTAAACCTTCGGGCTCTAAGCCTCGCTTATGAAGCTCGTCGAGCAGGATTCTTAAACCTTCTGGGGTGTCGTAGTTCAGGCAATAGAATCCGTCCTGAAGCTTTTCTACCTGAATCGGAAAGTCCGAGGGCAGAGGAGCCGAAAGGGTAAAAACAACACGGTCTTTTGAGTATTCCTTCAGAAGATCGCGTGTGTTCTCTAAGGCCGCAATGCGTCCGTGATTGAGCATGGCGACATTTCTGCAGAGTCGTTCTGCTTCTTCAAGGTAATGGGTCGTCAGAATGATCGTGTGTCCCTTGCGGTTTAGTTCTTCCATAAAGGTCCAAAGCGAATGGCGAAGGTTGATGTCGACCCCGGCTGTCGGTTCATCCAACACAATCAGAGGCGGTTTATGGACAAGCGCCTGGGCGATTAGAACGCGGCGTTTCATACCGCCGGACAAGCGCATGACGCTTTCTTTCTTTTTATCGGCAAGATCCAGAACCTCAAGCAGTTCGTGGAGCCACTTATCGTTGTGACGCAGGCCGAAATATCCGCTCTGCAGTCTTAATGTCTCCCATACACTCAGAAATGGATCGAAAGTAATTTCCTGCGGGACGATGCCGATCGCCATTTTGAACTGCTGCCAGTCACGGCGAATGTCGTAACCTAAAACAGAAACGTTTCCGCTGTCAGGCGTTAAAGTCTTGGCCAGTACACCGATCAAAGTGCTTTTTCCGGCTCCGTTAGGGCCGAGCAGGCCGAAAAAATCGCCTTGTTCAATCGAAAATCTCACATCCGAAAGGGCCTTTTTTGGATTTTTACCGGCGTTAAAAGACTTCGAAATATGTTCAATTTGAAGTGCCGGAATATTAAATTCAGTCACGAATTTTTTCCTTTTGTCTGTTTTTATTCAAAGATTAACCATTCTTCAAACTACTGTTTTAAACGAAAGTCTCAAATGGTTAATAAAAATTCAGATCAATCCGAACCGGTTAAATTTTTATACATATTGATTACAAGGATTCAGGTAAACGATGATGATAATCATTTGTATTAAAATTGTCTTAGTGCTAAATTTATTCAAATGATAATCATTATCAATACAATATTTTAGCATTATGCAAGCACAACACACTGACCGACAGAAAGCAGTCCCGATGTTTAATGCCTTCCAAAGCAAAGGGCAAGACGACATCAGCCGCTGGCTGGCCAAAGTTTCTGAGAATCCTATTGTCGAAGCTTTTCCCGAAAAGATTGATATCCATCCGGGAATGGACAGCTCCATGCTGTTGTCTACGGAAATGCCGGCGATCTTATCCGAACTTGTCTCTAAGCCTCGTACACGCAGAACGGTGGCCTATATCAACGTTCCTTACTGTGAAACCCGCTGCTTCTATTGCTTGTTCTATATCAAGCCGTATCGCAATAAAGAAGAAAGCAAAGCATTTGCCGATACGCTGATCAAAGAACTTCAGCTTTGGTCGGATAAACCGGTGCAGAA
>PPYE01598924.1_pt1 | contig 13557 bp, 15 predicted proteins | sample 1559881 | NCBI WGS metagenome assembly PPYE01 (sample SAMN08240022, study PRJNA423297) | Human gut metagenome, whole genome shotgun sequencing project.
CTTCTCAAGGCCAAACATATGAATCAGGAAACTGCCCAAGCGATTTTGGAAAAACTCAGAAATCCTTAAAAAGAATACCGTAGCAGTTTAAAATATTACTTACCTTTTTAAGACTAAAAAAAAAGATGTTGGAACCTCTTATTCCGTCATCTTTTTTCTTGTCTTTTAAGTTCTGACTTTACTTGAATTTCTATAATGTTATAATCTAGTTATGAAAACTAGATAAAGAGGTTTTTGTAATTTGACAACACAACAATACCCTCTCTGGGAAGAATTACCAGAGATTGAACTCTATTTGGATCAGGTTTTGCTCTATGTCAATCAGGTCACCCAAAGCACTCTGGGACCAAACGAAAAGGGGCTAACTGCCTCTATGGTCAATAATTATGTCAAACATGGCCATATCGCAAAATCTATCAAGAAAAATATAATGCTGCTCAGGTAGCTAGACTTATTGTCATTACTAGTCTGAAGACCGTCTTTGAGATTTCAGAGATTGCCAAAACCTTAGAAATCCTACGACCAGATGCCGAAAGTCAAAAGAGCTACTACAATGACTTTATAGCCTGTATGAATGGTCAGTTTCCCCAAGAAGTTCCGCAAGTCATACTCTCATTCTGTCAGACGCTTCAATGCTACCGAGCTACCCATCAACTTTTAAACGACCTTGAAGGAGGAAACAATGTCTAATACTGCTACTTTTAACACTTCTCAAAACCTCAAACTCAGTAAAAAACTTAGCTTTGGTGAGGAAGTGGCAAACAGCGTGACACACGCTGTCGGCGCCATTGCCATGCTGGTCTTATTGCCAATTACTGCCGTTCATGCTAACAACGGCTACGGCATGACTGCTGCTGTCGGTATGTCCGTTTTTGTCATCAGCCTCTTCCTCATGTTCTTGAGCTCAGCTATCTATCATGCTATGGATTACAACTCACCTCACAAGATGGTTTTGAGAATTATTGATCACAGTATGATTTATATCGCCATTGCTGGAAGCTACACCCCTGTTGCACTCTCACTGGTTGGCGGATGGCTAGGCTATAGCATCATCATCCTCCAATGGGGAACAACGATTTTTGGGATTCTCTATAAAATCTTTGCTAAAAAAATCAATGAAAAATTCTCCCTCTTCCTCTATCTGATGATGGGATGGTTGGTTATCTTCATTATTCCAGCTATCGTCACTAAGACAGGGCCTGCCTTTTGGGGACTCATGCTTGCTGGAGGGTTGTCATACACGGTTGGGGCAGCTTTTTATGCTAAGAAAAAAACATACTTCCACATGATTTGGCACCTCTTCATCATGCTGGCTTCAACTCTCCAATATATGGGGATTGTCTACTTCATGCTTCCTTAAAGCCCATACTAGACTTCAAGGTGTTATGGTATAATAAGGAAATACGGAGGTAAATCATATAAAAAAGAACTCAGACGAGATTCAAACAACAAAATCATCGCCGGTGTTTGTTCTGGTATCGCCAATTATCTTGACATTGACCCTGTAATTATTCGCCTTATCTGGGCTGTAGCGATTTTCTTATTGGGAATAGGTTTTCCATTCTACATCATTTGTTAGATTATTAACCGCTGTTCCTTCTTTATTGTTTTGTGGTTGATTAGACATATAAACCTCTTTTATTGCTTTGTATAAAACGGCTTGACACCATAAACCATGGCGAGAAAAGCTCTGGCTTGGCGTTTGACATCATTAGCCAAAGATCTATGGGACTGGGCATAGATACCATTTGGATTGTAAAAAGACTTGTCAAAATGCTCAGGCTCTTTTTGGCCCCACTTCCTCCTCAATTTGTTGGGTGATCGAAACCCCTTAGTCATCCGATTACGAAAGGCCGGATCGTTTAGTTGGACTGGCTCCACATCCAGTTGCCAATGGCGCTTGAAATTACCATAGTTGAAACTAGCACCATTTACCACACCACTCTCAGTTACCTTCTCCGCATCGACCTCATTGAGAAAATTTCCCTGACTATCCAAAATAAACTCTATGCGATTATAAAGGAGAATCTTAAGATTAACACTGGGAGTTCCATCTGGATAAATCACCTTGCCATCACGCAAGCAATAACTTCAGTACCTGCAATGGCTGGTATTCCTTTTGCCATTCCTTCCATAAGCTAGAAAAGGCTTTTGATCCTATGAGCATCTCATCTCTCCTCAATCATTTAATCAGTTGTCTCTTGTATGAATTCCTCTATGCTTCTAATCACCTCTTTGGTCTGATAGTGATAGAAATAATGAGGAGAATCATAATAAGTGACTTCCATATTTTTCTGACCCTTCGCAAAACTAGTCGCATAATGTCGCCACTGCTCCTGACCGAAACCTGTCCCTTTTCCATTAGACACCATGAGTAGCACGGGCATTTGAGATTTAATACTAGTAGAGTTCACCTTTTTATCATTCTCTTTCGCACATAGGCTCTCATTTAACATAGCTTGCGACAAGAGTTGTCTGTAAGCTATTTCTTGATAAAGACGGCGGTCACTATCACTTAGGTTCTCATTGGGCATATATAATTGTCTCGGCAGTAATCTTAACAGACCTAATTGACTTTCCCAACGAGCTAGACGTAACATCTGAGCTCTTTCAACAACAACTATTTTGTACTCCTTTGAGAACCCATCATACACATCTTTAAAATCTAGGATTGATGAAGCCGTTCCAGCACCAGAGAGAAAAACTAGGGTTTGTGACCCCTGACCCTTTACAAAGACGCTAATTTTGTATCCATTGACAGCTACCATTTGCCCTACAGGGTTAAGAGAAGCATTCTCTCTTTGCAAGGCTAACCTATGATAAGTAAAGCTAGCCAGTAACAAGACTAGAACTATTCCCAGCAGAAATAAAAGTCTCTTTATAAAAACATGCATGGTTTATCCTACTAAAAAGTCAGCTAGCTTAGCTAACCGACTTTCTGATTTATTCGGCATCTGGGCGTGATTTGCGAGCGATATCAGCAAGGATATTTTCTACAAATTCTGACACAGTCTCAGTGTGTGTTTGTTTTTGACCATAACGACGAACGTTAACAGTTCCGTCTTTCATTTCCTTGTCACCAACAATCAATTGGTAAGGAATTTTTTGCGTTTGAGAAGCACGAATCTTAAACTGCATTTTTTCATTACGTTCATCAACTTCGGCACGAACACCACGATCACGAAGTTTCTTAGCCACTTCCCATGCGTAGTCCACGTGTTTTTCGTTAGATACTGGGATAAGTTCATCATTGTCAAAGTACTTGTGCTTATCTGCAGGGTCACGATAAGACAAACGGAAACGGTAATCAGTCAAGTTGAAATCTTCATAAACATCAATGATCAATTGAAGAATTTTCTTGAATTCTTCTTCGATTTGTTCTGGAGCAACGAAAGTATGTCCATCGTTCAGTGACATCTCACGTACACGTTGAAGACCTGTAAGGGCACCTGATTTTTCGTAACGGTGCATCATACCGATCTCAGCGATACGGATTGGCAATTCACGATAAGAGTGAACATGGTGTTTGTAGACTTCGATATGGTGTGGACAGTTCATTGGACGAAGGACAAATTCTTCCCCATCTCCCATATCCATTGGAGGGAACATGTCTTCACGGTAATGATCCCAGTGACCTGAAGTTTTATAAAGTTCAACTGACGCAATTGGTGGAGTGTAAACGTGTTGGTAGCCCGCAGCGACTTCCTTATCTACAATGTAGCGTTCCAACTCACGACGAATTGTGGCACCATTTGGCAACCAGAAGGGAAGCCCTTGACCGACTTCTTGAGAAATCATGAACAAATCAAGTTCTTTACCAAGTTTACGGTGGTCACGTTCTTTAGCTTCTTCAAGGCGTTTAAGGTAAGCCTTGAGATCTTTTTTATCGAACCAGGCTGTACCATAGATACGTTGCATCATCGCATTATCACTATTTCCACGCCAGTAAGCACCAGCAACATTCAAAAGATGGAAGATTTGGATACGACCAGTTGATGGCACGTGCGGACCACGACAAAGGTCAACGTATTCGCCTTGACGATAAATAGTCAAACCACCATCATCTTCTGAGTGTTCTTCAATCAATTCCAATTTATATGGATCGTTCTTGAAGATTTCACGTGCCTCGTCTTTAGTCACTTCTTCACGGATTGATGGGAAGTTTTCTTTAACGATTTTCTTCATTTCTTCTTCGATACGAGGAAGATCTTCGTTAGAGATTTGGCCAGCTTGATTGTCTGTATCGTAGTAGAATCCATCTTCGATAGCTGGACCTACACCCAAATGAATATCTGGGAAGAGACGGCGAGCTGCTTGAGCAAACAAGTGTGCCGCTGAGTGACGCAAGATTGGAAGGGCATCTTCGTGATCTGGTGTCACGATTTCGATGCTTCCATCTTCAGTGATTACACGAGTTGTGTCAATCAATTTACCGTTAAATTTACCAGCAAGAGCTTTTTTCGCCAAAGAATTACTGATAGATTGTGCAATTTCAAAGGTTGTCACGCCAGATTCGAATTCACGAACAGCGCCATCTGGGAAAGTAATGTTAATCATAATTTTCTCCTTTTATTATTTCATAGTTTCTAAGCATTGACTTTTGACTATCAGACTACTTCCTAGTCTTAATGTTCAACTGTTTCTCTTTATCAGAGAGGAAGTTTTCCATTTCCGTCAGAATATCTACATCCAAACGTTGAGAAAGTTCTACTAGCCACCAGATATTTTCTGAAAGTTTTTGTTCCAGTGTGTGGGGTATTTCATCATAGTAGCGTCTCCTTGCTTTGTCATCACTAGTCGTAGGAAATTTCCAATATCATTAGATAAAGCCAAGAGGTCCTCTTCTACCGTCCACTTGGAATCATGATACTTAACTTCCAAATTGTGATAAGCTTGTCGGATTGCCCAACTACGGTCCACTAATTCTTGCAAGTCCATAGTTAGTCTCCTCACAAAAAAATTGCAACATCCAAAAAGGACGTCGCAACGTGGTTCCACCTTAGTTCGTGTACGACAAAAAATAAGTCTGTCTTACACCTCTGATTGGCTCTAACGTGGCCACCGTTTTATGTTTGCATAAAAAGTTAATCGAGTAGTCCCAACCATGTCCTCTGCGTGATTTCCAGCACCGCACGCTCTCTGAAAGATTTCCCATGACTGATATGTCTCTATGCGTTATTATAGCATGAAACAGTAATTTTTCAAGCTAATTTTCTCTTTTATTAATCAATCTAAGATTTTATCTGACTAGGAAAATATGATAGCTTTCCTAATCCAAAAATTTTTTGATATTTCTGATTTTCTTGACCTGTTTGGCAGATCCTTTGATAATCCGAACAGAGCCATTGACAGGCAAGGTAATAGCCTTAGTTGGCAAATGAGTCACCATACGGGTCAATCGTTTCATAGTGCTATCTTCACCATTAAGATCATTATGGAAATCCTTAGAAATCGTAAGGTCCAAGTAATACTCATAGACACGTTTTCCAAAGTTTTCCGCAGAAATTTCATAGAGCTTCTCAGCCCACTTAGTTTCATCTTTTTCTGGCGTTACTATAGCCGCTTCCAAAATTGCCCCTGCTAAATCATTATCATGATAATACAGTATTCCAAACATCTTGTCAGTGATGATATTGTCCAAATAAGTATTTCCATGAGCAATGATAGGTGTACCGCTTGCCAAGGCCTCCAAATAAGTCAACCCTTGAGTCTCACTGGTTGATGCCGAGATAAAGAAATCAGCAGCCTTATAGTAAAGAGCTGTTTCGCCAGGTGCAATCATACCAGTGAAAACCACCTTATCCTCAATACCAAGTTTCTTAGCTTGGGACTTCAAGTGTGGTAGATAAGGTCCATCGCCAGCAACAACTAACCGAACTTTGTCCTCTTCCTCTAAAACCGAAGGTAGAGCCGCCATAACTGCTTGGATATTTTTCTCATAAGAGACACGAGACAAGCTCAACAACATGGTTTCATCTGAGGAAATACCAAGCTTGGCTCTCAAGTCCGACACATCTTCCTCAGTAATCTCTGGACGCTGGAATTTCTCAAGTTCAATACCTGTTGGAATGACCCTTTTCTCAGCAGCAACCTTATACTTGAGCAAAAGGTCATAAACAATCTCACTCGGGCAGATAACCCCATCCAAGTCACTCATAAAACCACGAACAATGTACTTAACCATACTCGGTCGAATAACCATACCTTTGGCAATATAGCGGACATAGTCTTCATACTGGGTGTGATAGGTGTGTACAACAGGTATCTTAAGTTCATGCGCAATGGCAATCCCTAGAAGCCCCAAGGAGAACTCTGTCTGCGTATGAATAATATCTAGCTTGTACTGTTTTGCAATCTCTAAAGCCTTAGAAAAGCCACGATAAGCCACTCGACGATCCTTAAAAGCAAAGAAGGGCACACTAGGAATACGAATAATCTGCCAGTCTTCATAGCGATCAACATCTCTATCAGTCGTAGTAAAAATAAAGACATTATGCCCCATTTTTTCCAACTGCGTCTTCAGTGTGCGAATACTAGTCGCAACACCAGATACCTGTGGAAAATAGGTATCCGTAAACAATCCGATACGCATTTAAATCTCCAATACTTCTTTGTAGGCTTTAGCAAGTTTTTGGGCGACATCATCAATCGAGCGACTTTCCGCAACCTTGTATCCTGCTTCACGCTTGTCCACTTTACCATCGATAATATCTTGTAAGGCCACTACAAATTCATCCACATTGTGACCAAATGAAGCAGATTTCTCATCAATCCAACCCTCATAAACAGGGATATCACGTAAGACTACATGTTGGTGACTAGCAAGGGCTTCAAGTACTACAATTCCTTCTGTCTCTTCATAAGATGGGAAAAAGAAGGCGTTGGCACCACTCATAGCTCCCTGGAAGACATCTCCCGTGAAATAACCTGGGAAGCTGACATTATCAGGATGCTTACCATTGACAATGTCTCGAATCTTTTTAGGAATTAGCCATTTACTAATACTGCCTAGCCAAATGAAACGAACATGTGGCATCTTCTCAGCAACCTTGACAAAATCTTCAATTCCCTTACGTTGGAAGTAAAGACCCGCACAAATAACCACTGGTTGTCCTTCCTCGATACCAAAGTAATCTCGGAAAACTTCTTCCTTGCGTGGGTCCTTGCCGTATTTTTTCAGATCAATCCCATTTGAAACAGCAATGATTGGTGTGGTCACCCCATAAGATTGAATCAATTTTTTAGAATACTCAGATGGCGTAATCACGTAATCAGCCTTTTGATACATATGGGTCAAATATTTCCCAAAAAGTGACGCCATGAAGTTAGAACCAATGAATGAATTTTCAAAGTCTTCACGTGTCGAATGACCATGCATGATGACCTTCTTACCACGACGTTTTGCTGCATGCAACAACATCAAACTGCGTGGTCCATAAGTATTGATATGAACAACATCATAATCACCCAAGATGTCTGTTGTATAGGGAATCCCCGCCAAGTCCAAGGCACGCATCTGATGGTGAAGAGCCCGTCCGATTCCTGATTTTTCAAGAATCGATTTTCCTTCAAGATAAAGTAGAACTTTCATACTCATAATTATAGCTTAATTTGTTCGAAATTTCATCTTGCAGTTAACTTTATCTTGATTTCTCATTTAATGAGATAGGGTAGAAAAGCACAAAAAAGATCGAGTACTCTCGATATTTTAGGTCATCGTCTTAAACGTTTTTACGGCGACGATGGCTATATGCTACACCCATGACTGCTACCACTCCTAGTGATAGCAAATCAGTATCATTAGTTTGATTAGTCTCTGGAAGTTGAGGACCTGATTTCTCAGAGGATACAACTGGCTTAGCTGATTTTGGTGTCACCGGTGGAGTAGGCGGAGTTGGTGTTGTTCGAGGTTTTAGTAGAATGAAACTATTGTTGAATTCCATATTGAAAGGAAGGAGAACCGCTGCTACAAGCAGATTATCCTTTTCACCGACAGTCTTAGTAACAGTCACTTAGACTTTTCTAAAACGGTCTTTAAGGACAAATTGGAATTGATCTGCTTTTAGATCTTGCATAACACCTGTCTTAGTTAATCAAGTGAATGGTTGACTTATAAGAATTAGAAATAACATCAGCATGAAGCTTAATACGGTTAACAGGGTTGTGTGATTCTTCAACAGGTTGTGTCAAACGGGTTTGATATCAAACATAGACCATGCGGTCTAACTGATTAAGTTTAAGATCAAAATGGGAGTCGTCATAAGAGAAACTCTTAATCAGGTCTATAGCAGATCCCTTGTCAATTCAAGGATCTGCTAAATCAATGTAGCGAAGCTGTAGAGAACCGTCCAAAAACCGTTGATTGTCAGACCAAGTGTCAATCAATCTCAAGTTGTTATGGACAAGACGTGAGTCGTTAAGACACATTTGCCAATTTAGAAGAGTTAGACTCTGCTTATCTTAGCTTCCCCATTTAGAGATGACCTCTTCCCATGGAGGAGGTGACTGCACTTTACCCACTGTAACTTGAATGATACGTCCCACAAAATCAAGAGTAATATGCTCCCTTTCTTCTACTTCATCAGAATATAAGGTATCCAACTCCCAAATCATAAGCTTATTGTTTAGATGGATCTTGAAATAATTATTAAAAGTCGTTGTGATACGATTCTTTTCAGGATTTATCTATTCAAGACCCACAATTTCATTTTTAGGATTATAGACATTGATCTCGTAGCTAGTAGGGAAACGCAGCCTTAAATCACAGAATAGATTATTCATGATTCTATCTTCCTATTTTTGCAATCCTTTTCAACAAGAGTTACACGCTATTTTCAGAACTTTGCAAGTAAATAGATAGTGCAATCTAAAAAAACTTATATTATAGACTTTATGGTCAGACCCCTCTTTTAACATTGTTTCACTTCCTCATTTTTTGCCATAATTTTAATTGTGATTCTATTTTAAAAATGCCGAAATTCAAGTTATTGCTTTCAAAGATTGGAAGATTATATGAATGTATAGTAGAAAAAAACTGCCATCCTCTTAAGAATGACAGTAGCTTTTAACCTTATTAAGAAGGTGGACCTTAACACTCATTTATACTACTTAAGCAAGTTCTTTGAGAAACTCCACTAGGATCGCAGCTGATTGTTTACCCGCCTGAATAATAAATTCGTCAAAGGTAATATTAGCGTCATGAGCTGCTGTATCACTCATAGCACGGACAACGATGAAAGGCTTCTTCACACTTTGTGCAGCTTGAGCAATGGCTGCTCCTTCCATTTCCACGGCTAAGACTTCTGGAAAGTGCCCTTTAATAGCATCAATCTTATCCTGACCTGCAATAAAGCTATCACCAGTCGCAATAAGACCAATTTTAGAGTCGATAGAGGCTTGAGCCAAAACCTTTTCAAAAGTCTCTACAAAGCTAGGGTCACTTTCAAAGTAAAGCGGCTGCATAGACATTTGACCATAATCATAGCCAAAAGCTGTCAAATCAACATCGTGGTAGACTAATCTTGATGCCACAACCACGTCCCCAATCTTAAGTTCAGGCGCTACGGCTCCTGCAGAGCCAGTGTTAATTAGGGCATCAACCTCAAAGTGGTCTGCCAGAACAGCCACAGACATGGCTGACATGACCTTCCCTACACCTGATTGCACCAAAACAACATCATGTTTACCCAATCGTCCTGTATAGTAGATATTGCCTAAAACAATTTCTTCAACCTTATTTTCCAATTGCTCCACTAGAAGCACTAATTCCTGCTCCATGGCAGCGATAATTCCGATTTTCATATAGTTCCTTTTTTACTTGTAATCTTAACAGAGATCAGCAAATACATCTATCCAACTCACAGACTTTTTAGAAATAAAAGACAGCAACAATGAGAATAATTAAGAGGACGACAATCCAAAAGAGAATGCGATTAAGCTTGTGCTGAAATTGATTACGTTTAGCATTCTCAATCCGGCGGCTCTTGTATGCAGAGGGCTGATAATTAGCCTCATAGTCCTCATCATAGAACTCTTCCTCGTAATCCTGATAATAAGGATGATCCTCTAAGTCAATTTCCCCACGCTTGGCTTGCTCAATGACATCGTCAGTCAAAAGTGGCTTACTCATAACTTATTTTCCTCCAAAATGAAGTGCATAGTACTGGAGAGCAATGATGGTTTTAGCATCCTGAATAGCACCTGAAGCTACGAGTTCCATACACTCCTCATAAGTCAACTCATAGATTTCAAGAAACTCATCTTCGTCAAGCGGACGTGGATTTTCAACAGGCTGGAGGTTTGTAGCCACATAGAGTTTAATTTTTTCATTACAGAAACCAATGGATGTGTAAAACTCATGAATCAATTTAAGTTCGCCCCTATACTGAGTTTCCTCTTCAAGTTCACGCGCTGCTGCAGCCATCTCATCGCCAGCCTCACCGACTTCCAGTTTACCCGCAGGAATCTCGTAGGAAACCGCCTCAATAGCCTTACGGTATTGCTTGACAATAATAATTTTCCCTTCAGGGGTAATAGCTAAAACGGCCACTGCTCCCTTGTGGAAAATCAGTTCACGGCCAGCTGTCTTACCGTCTGGTAAGAGAACTTCATCCACTGCAACTTCAAAAATATGTCCCTTAAATTTTAACTCACGTTTGAGTGTTTTTTCTTCAAACTCCATGACTTGACTCCTTCAATCTATAAGCCCAATCTAATTCATCTCCTCAATAGAACCAAGACTTAGATGAGCTTAAGCCTACTTTTGTTGGCTTGGGTGGTGAGGTTTCTTAATAGCGTAGCCTTCTTTATTGACCTGACGGCTGCGTCCAATGGCTACGCTGTCAGCTGGGACATTATCCGTAATGGTTGAACCAGCTGCTGTAAGTGCATTGTCCCCAATTTCAAGCGGTGCAATCAAGGTTGAATTGCTTCCGATAAAGGCGTTGTTAGCAATTTGGGTCTTGAATTTATGTTGGCCATCATAGTTTACAGTGATCGTCCCTGCACCAAAGTTAACGTCAGAACCAACTTCCGCATTACCAATGTAGGTCAAGTGACCGGCCTTAGTATTTTCACCGATAGTAGACCCCTTAACCTCGACGAAGTTACCAATATGAACGCCTTCTTTGAGCATTGAATCCGGACGAATATGGGCAAATGGACCAACTGTAGCGCCTTTTTCAACCACTGAATGCTCAATCATTGAGTTAGTGATAACAGTATTGGCACCGATAGTTGAATCAACAATATAAGTTCCATTAGTGTTAGTATTAATATTTTTAAGTGCTTCGAAGAGACGTTTATTGTCAAAGACATAAGTCCCTGTATTAATTTCTTTAACCTGTTGTTCAAACTTATTTGCATCTTTTTGCTCAACAATCTTAGTGACTTCACCATTTTCATTACGGATGATACGGCCATAACCAAATGGATTATCGGCAGTTGCAGTCAAGATAGTGGCAACATTTTTATGATTAACGTGGAAATCAATAAGGTTTTTAAGGCTTTCACCAGTAATCAAAGGCGTGTCACCGGCGATAACAAGCGTTTGCCCTTCAAGTCCAGCCAACTCTTCTTCAGCCATCATTACTGCGTGACCAGTCCCCAACTGTTCAGTTTGCATAGTGAAGGCAGATTGACCATCCAAAACCTCACGAACAAGCTCAGCCTTATGACCAATAACAGTAACATTTTTAGCTGGTTCGATAACTGAAACTGCACGGAAAACATGCTCAAGCATAGTGATGCCTGAAACCTTGTGTAATACTTTTGGAAGATCTGATTTCATGCGAGTTCCTTTACCCGCAGCAAGGATAATAGCGTAATTACTCATTTTCTTTTTCCTTCTTAAGATTTTTTTGTGATGGTTTCCTTCGAGGCGGTTTTAGCCTTGAGTCCCAAATCTCAGGGCCTCCACCTCCCACTGGGATAGCCTACGAAAGAGAGGGGCCTTAAAAATAAGTCTCTTATTTCTTAGAAAATATGTCCTCATAACTGACGTTTTTTAGGGCCTCTGATTATCTATAATCGCCCTATTATACCATAAATGAAAAGGTTTTGGCAGAATGGACGGTATTGAAAAAAGAGCTGACGCTCTTTTTAGAATAATCTTTTTTGAGACTTTCCTGAAGTGAGTGCGGACGTCAGTGATCTTCTTCGAAGCTCCATGACTAATTTTTGAGCCCCTTCACTTTTTAATTTCTAGGCTCAGGCTAAAACAGTTCCCCAAACTGTTTTATTCTCAAAAATTCCGAGTTCTTGAAACACTAGTGTTTCAAGAACTTTTCTCACAGCGGAAAGTCTCATTAAATGCTCTTTTAAATCAAGTCTAAACAAGATTTGAGTTACTTATCCTTTACCGAGGTTAAAGTGATATCACCTTTATGACTTCTCTTGTTTGACATAAGTCCCTTGTAACTTTCCATATAAGATGTAATCTACAGATTTGAGCTCATCAATAGTGCGACAATCAAGGGCACACATGATAAGGCGAAGGTCATCCTTCCAGCCATTGACGATAGCCACAACCTTATCCACAGGATAACGTTCCACCAATTCAAGAACTGTTCGTGAGAGGCCTACACCTTTTGCTCCTAAGACCAGACATTTAACCATATCAAGTGGATTGCGCACGCCACCAGAGGCTAGGATTTCCACCTCCTCACGAAGGTCTTGGGCTTGCAAAAGGGTCTGAACCGTACTTTGTCCCCAGTCATTTAGGTAATCACAGTTACCACCTCGACTATTTTCAATATAGGCAAAGCTAGTTCCACCACGACCTGAGATGTCCACAGTCTTGATGCCCTGAGACATGGCGTAGCGAATGGTTTTCTCATCCATACCAAAGCCAACCTCCTTAAGCACAAGAGGAACCTCTATTTTCTGTGCATAAGCCACCATGAGAATACCTGTTCGGCTAGCCACCTCAGCTAGTTTTCGATTAACAGCCCCACCTTTGGCAGATCCACCTGTCATGGCATTGATATAAAAGGGGAATTTCCAATCTCGTCCAGCAAAATGTGTGGACAAGTCAATCTGATCTAAATCATAAGTCGGTAGAGACTTGTGGATAAGTTCCATATCGTCAAAACTATTGTAGGGCGACTGGTACTTGAGGGCATAACGGATGTGATCGTCTTTACGATTTGTCATAGGTTATTTCTTTACTTTCTTGCGTGGATTATATTCTACTAAGCTGACCCTAAATCTCATACAAGAGCTCTATGCCTGCCTGTTGCCAGCGCTCAACTAGGATATCTCTGCTAGCTTGATCAAAGGTAAAGGCGATACCGCAGTCACCACCTCCAGCTCCAGAGGACTTGGCAATAGCATCAAGCCGTTGTTCAGCTTCTTTGAGTTTTTTCAACTTGTCCACATAGATATCTGGACTCAATGATTCTAACTGGTCGCTTACTGTTTGAAGGCTTCTCTTAAGCAAATTCTTATTTCCTGTTTCCAGTGCCTTGATGGCATCTTGGACGGCAACTTCTGTTTCACTTAAATACTTGCTTGATATGCGAGATTTGACCATTTTAACCATGTCTTTTGAGATAGCAG